>Ga0315553_10000038_pt1 | contig 101073 bp, 82 predicted proteins | sample SalMarSW160140MG_FD_203099 | JGI IMG/M metagenome (GOLD analysis project Ga0315553, IMG submission 203099) | Salt marsh sediment microbial communities from the Plum Island Ecosystem LTER, Massachusetts, United States - Salt Marsh Sediment SW1601-40 ... | reverse complement strand
TGGATTACGATGGAATAATTGCAACAGATAGTGGAGCGTTTCAACAATACATGTATAATAAAGACTCTTTTGATATTGATACTACTACCATAGAAAGATTTCAAGAAGACATTGGCTCAGACTTCGCGGTGATATTAGATATTCCAGTACAGTTAGAAGATATTTACGAAATCGCAAAAGAAAAAGTTAATACAACTATTGAGAGGGCAAAGGATAATATCTCGAGGAGGTCTCGGCCGGATTGTTATTGGTTTGGCCCGATACACGGAGGAACGCATTTCGATTTGTTGAAAGAAAGCACAATTGAAATGAGCAAACTAGATTTTGGAATCTACGCAGTTGGAGGAATTGTAAAAGCATTTTTAAATTACAGATTTGACCTCACCACACAAATGTTATTAACCGTAAAACAGAACATTATTCCTAACAAACCAGTTCATATGTTTGGGTTAGGATTACCACAATATTTTTCATTAGCTGTAGCGTGCGGTTGTGATTTAATGGATTCGGCAGCGTATGCATTGTTTGCTAATGAAAATCGTTATTTTACCTTATCCACAGGCACTAGGAAACTCGAGGAACTGGAAGAATTTCCTTGCCATTGCCCAATCTGTGTAAAATATACACCCACCGAGCTTATGAAGTTTGAAGAGGATTTGAGAATCCAATTACTTGCTAAGCATAATTTATATTTATCATTCTCAGAATTGAAAACTATTAGACAAGCGATTAGAGAAGGGAATATTTGGGAGTTAGTTGAACAAAGAATCCGAAATCATCCCAGTTTAGTTAAAGCAGCAAGCTTAGTAAAAAGAAACAAACCATTTTTCGAAGTTTATGAGAAAATTTATAAAAGCCATGGAAGACTTTACGCATCTAAAGAGAGCATAGAAAGACCTTTAATTTATCGGTACGAACAGAAATTATTAATTAATTATCGTCCACCTAAAGATGTTCATTATATTATCATTTTACCTGAATTAGATGTTAAGGGTAAAACTTCTCCTACGATTAATCGATGGTTAGCTGAAATAGACAACAACAATTTAATTAATAGAGAGCAGATCCATTTAGTGTTTTACTCTATTATTTACGGCATTATTCCGTACGAGCTAATTAATTCTTTTCCATTGGGGCAATACGAAATAAGTTCCACATATGGCACAAATGATGGTAGCTATCAAAATTCTATTAAAACAGCAGAAAAGTTTGTAGATAAATTTTCGACTATTTATGAAAAATGTGGACTTCTAATTCCTGATTTTTATCTGAACCAATTTGAAGAATCAATACAATTTCCAGAAAATCACCTCATTTATGGGTTAAAGGTTATATTAAAAAGAGCGTATAAATCAAATTTTTCTGTTTTTAACCAAATTAAAGATATTTTACATTTTTTTAAGGAAAAATAGGATATGACTATATTAGATACTATTACAGCAAAAGGCCACATGCTAATTCAATGCACCCATACCACGACTATTGAATTAACTAAGGATACTTATCTCACGAAAAATGGAACGTGCATATTAGGAATAGATACATCAAAAGCTTGCTACGATGTAAATCCGCTCCTAAAGAAAAAAATCACAGACGGAGAAAAAATCACGGTGATTATAAAAGCGGGCAAGTATGTTGATTCTTTTTACGGTTTTGGTGATAAAAATTTAACTTTGCTAAACAAAAAAGACATGGTTTTTCGAAAAAGTGATTTTATATGCGATAGAACGATTTTAATAAAATGTTCTAAATCCTCAAGCGAACTGGATAGAAGAATTATTAAGAATTTAACCAGTTCCAAGGAACGATTTTCAATTATTTTTAAAGGTAATGATGGGAATGGGTAGAAGTAAAAAGGAACGGACACAATTTGTAAAGATTAAACAGGAATCTGCTGAGAAATTCCTCAAAATACTAAAAACAAAATTATATAATGAACCCTACCTCGATAGAAGAATTAAAGTTAAACACGAGGGCGCTTTTGTGCTTTTTCCCATAACTAATGATGCAGAAAAAGTAAAAGCGTTAATCAGAGGGATTTCAAATCAGATAAATTTTAATATAGTTAGTGCTGAGGGTATTGCCGAAGTAAATTACAAATGTCGCTCAATAGAAGAAGCTCTCGAAGGTGAATTACCAAAAAATATTTTAGAATTGATTCCAAAATCTTACGATATTATTGGAAAGATTGCGATTGTTGAATTCGACCAACTAAACACAATTAACGATAAAAATGTCTCATCTTATAAGAAAAAAGTAGCTAAAGCGCTAGTAAGAGTAAATAAATCAGTAGAAACGGTTTACGAAAAATTGAGTGAAGTTAAGGGAAAATATAGATTAAAAGAGTTAAAAGTTATCTATGGTGATGACAATCCAGAAACAATTCATAAAGAAAACGACTGTTTATTTAAATTAGATGTAAAAAAAACTTATTTCACCCCCCGTTTAGTATTTGAAAGAAAGCGTGTAAGTTCAAGTAGTTTCAAAAAACAAGAATTTATTGTAGATATGTTTACGGGAGTTGGCCCATTCTCGATTCAAATAGCAAAAAATAATGATGCGAAAATTTATGCCTTCGATGTCAATCCATCTGCCTATAAATACCTCAATGAAAATATTGAAATAAACAAAATGAAAGGAGAGGTAATCACTCATAATATGGATGTTAAAGAGCTTTTGAATCAAGATAACAAATTAGGAAATTATTTAAAACATAAAATCGACAGAATTATAATGAATTTACCAGAACAATCTATTAATTTTCTTGATGTCGCATGTTTTTTGATGAAAAAATCAAGCGGAATATTACATTTTTATCAATTCTGCGAAAAACCAAATCCCGTCAAAAAAGGAATTGAAAATTTAAATACTAATTTAAAAGATAGTGGATGGTATATCGAAGAAATCTTGAGCTCCAAGGTTATTAAACCGTTTTCTCCTAAGTCAGATTTGATAGTTTTGGATTTAAAACTCAAGTTTTTTACATAGTACTTATTTTTATGAACCATAAGTAATTAGTTTATTAATAAAATTAAAATTTTTATTTAAAAACTTTAATAATTAAGAGTAACTTTGATATTTTGATCTATTTTTTATCTATGAAATCTTGAGATTGTTCAATATGGAATTAGATGATTTTGCTAAAGATTATATTTTATTAGGATTGCGGATCAACAAACATATCAATGGATATGTTGAACATTATTATGGGCCTCCCAAACTTAAAAAAATTGTAGATTCGGAAGAATTGTTATCTCCAAATAAGCTTCTTAATATCTGGAAAAGTCTAAAAACTAAGCTCCAAAAGCAAGATTTTGAAAAAAGGCGTTATTTATTCCTTGATAGCACTCTTACAGCTATAAAAACCATATTAAGAAAATTAAATGGAGAGAGTATTCCATATTTAGAGCAAGTTAAGAATTTATTTAATTTAGAACCAGTTTTATACGATGATAATTTTTTTTATGGTTTAACAAAAAAAGCAGAAGAATTGTATAAAGGAAAAGGAACACTTTCTGAACGAATAAAAAGGATTGCTACCCAAAGAACTATACCTTCAGATAGTTTAATAGATTTGTATATGAAAGCTATACAACTGGCAAAAATGCGAACGAAAGAAATATTTCCTAAAATGCTTCCAGATAATGAAAAAATTGAAATAGGTGAAGTAGAAAATCAAAGTTGGCATATGTATTGCTGGTATAAGGGAAATTATACTTCTATAATTGAAGTTAATGTAAGTTCACATCATTATTGGACCCATTTATTATATTTTGCTTGTCATGAGGGTTACCCCGGGCATCACACGGAAAGAGCAGTAAGAGAAAAATTATTATATAGCAAGAAAGGTTACTTTGAGAGTTCTATTCTACTAATTTATAGTCCTGAGATGGTTATTTCAGAAGGTATTGGAGTAACTGCTGAGAATGTAATGTTTAGTCCCACAGAAAGTATCAGGTCATTGATAGAGGATATTCATCCCGTTCCCATAAATGAAGCTTCTATGGACTCTCTAATAGGCCAAAGTGAAATTAGAAGGGGTTTTAGGAGGTTTGAAAGTAATCTCGCTTATCATAAATATGTAAATAAATGGGACGACAAAAAATTAATTGAATATGCAAAAAGCTTTAAAGTAATTCCTTTCACAATAATTAAGGCACACCTAAAATTTATTTCCGATAAGATATGGGCCCCTTACATCATGGCATATCAAGGAGAGCGCCTTATCACTGAAAAATATGGCGTTCGACCATCACCAAAAGATTTTCATAGACTTTTGACTGAACAAACTCTCCCCTCAGACTTAATATAAAAAAAAGAAGAATAATGGTTTCTCATTAAGAGAAACTTACGGAACAGTATTTGGGGAGTGTGGCATGTTAGCTTTCACCATAAGCAATATTTTAAAGATTTAATCACTTACAAAAACAATTTAGAAAAAATATATTAAAACAACACAATTTTTACTGAAAAAATATTAAATTATTTACTTCGAAAATTGAAGAAATGTTGAATTATGATATAGATTAACTAGTTTTAGAGAATATGATTAAATTTAGATATTAAGTAAAATAAAGTTTAAGAAATATTATTGAAGAGTAATATATCGTTTAAAGCTTATTTATTGAAATTGTCATTCCACCATCAATAATTAGGTTTTGTCCAGTGATATAATCTGCTGTTGGAGATGCTAAAAACACTGCTAAGTCAGCTACCCATTTTGCTTCACCTATCTTATCAATTGGAATCTTTACTTTCCTTGTTTCGAGAAATTGACGAATTAATTTAGGATCATTGTTATAAATAGGCGTAAGGAATACTCCGGGACTTATAGCGTTCACGGTTATGTTACTTGGACCCAATTCAAGTGCAAATAGTCGCGTAAATGCGATTAACGCAGCTTTACTTGCGCTATAAATCCCAAGCATAGGATTATGGCCATTTGGAGTTCCTGCAGTCGATGCAATGTTAATAATTTTACCTGAAATGGGATGAAACTGCTTTTGTCGTTTCATTCTTCGAAAAAATGCCTTGGTTACATTTAAAGGGCCTTTAACATTGATTGCAAATACTTTGTCATAAACCTCTTCTTTTGCTTTTAAAGCAGTGTAAAGACCTCCATCGATACCAGCGTTGTTCACAAGTAAAAAGACGTTATCGAAAGTTTCAAAAGTTTTTTTAGCCATCTCGTTTACTTCCTCAGAATTTGAAACATCGGCTTTAACTAAGAGAATCTGAGTATTATAATCTTTCAAAACTAAATCGCGCGTTTCTTCTAGACCAGATTCATTAATATCATTTAAGACTAAATTTGCTCCTTTAGCAGCAAAAGCAACTGCCATTTTTTGACCAAATCCACTGCCCGCTCCAGTAATTAGAGCTGTCTTTCCTTCTAAAAACATATCTTCTGACAAAAATTTTTACCTCTTAGAATTATAGAATTTAATTTACGAGCGTTTTTAAGATTATTTTTATTCTTCATTGAATTAAATGTTATTTAAAAATCTTTAAAAATTAAAAAAGGAGTTAAGAAAATATAATATAAAAGGATTAACCGTACAATCCCCGGTTTTTTTTAAGATTTCCGATTACCTTCATCGCTATAGGTGTTTCAAAAGCAATATCTACATCCAGAACTGCTGGTTTTTTAGATTCTATCGCTCTTTGTATAGCAGGCTTAATATCCTCTGGTTTCTCTATTTTTTCGCTATAACAACCGAAACCTTTAGCTATTTTTGCATAATTGGTTGGTGGTAAATCTACATCGCAATATCTTTTCTTAAATTCCCCTTTTTGCTTGCTTTTAATCATCCCCCACGCGCAATTATTAGCAATAATAATAATGATGGGTAAATTTAGACGAACGGCCGTATCAAGTTCCTGAATATTGAACATAAAACTACCATCTCCGTTGATAACAACAACTTGTTTATCCGGATTCGCAATTTGAGCCCCTATAGCGTAAGGGATACCTGTACCTAGATGACCCATCGATAATGGGAAATAAAGAGTTCTTGGATCGCGAGGGAAATTACTAATTAATCCAAAAGTAAAAACGGCGATGTCTCCTCCATCGATGACAAGTTGAGTATCATTTTTTATTGAATCCAATACTTCGTAAGCAAGGCGCTCTGGTTTCATAGGAAGCTTATCATAATTCAACAATTTTTGAATCGCTAAGGCGTCGTTTTTTCTGAGATCTGTAAGATAAGAATTCCATTCGGACCATTCAGAAATCTTTTCTTTCGGAAGCGATCGTTCCATTTCTGCCAGCAATTGATTAATTACGACCTTAGCGTCGCCAATAATAGCAACAGACACTATTCTATTTCGACCAATCATTTCTGGATCGATATCATTCTGAATAACTTTCGCGTTTGGATTCCAAATGGGTGGAGCTCCGAATAGGATTGAATAATCCCATTTAGCACCGAACGAAATAACGACATCAGCTTCTGATACTGCTTTCCGATATGCGTTTGCAACTAGATATGACCCAACATATGTTTCACTGCGAATATCAATAGCACCAACACCGTTTATGCTTGTTCCGCAAGGAATTTTATATGTTGTAGATAATTTTTTAAGCTCGATAGACGCATCTGAGGCGTGAATTCCTCCTCCCGCAACGATCAATGGATTTTTTGCAGTTTTTAAAATTTCTATCGCAGCCTTAATCGAATCTGGATTTCCTATAGGTCTATTAATGGGTCTGTATTGCTCAGGCTCTAAAATATTTTTAAGATCATCCTCAGAAGCTTTTCTTACAAGAGCCGTTTCTCGAAATTCTAGAAAAACGGGACCTCTTCGACCTGACATTGCAACTTTAATAGCTTTTTGTATTGCTTTAGGAATTTCATAAGGATCTTCAACTGATATCTGTGCTTTTGTAATCGGTTCCATCAATTTCATTTGATCTAAGCCTCCCTGGAGAATACCAGTATCATCAAACATCCTTGCTATCTGTGCCCCAATAACAAGAAGTGGGATTGAGTCAGCCCACGCTGCAGCCACAGCTGGAACAAGATGAGCGACACCTGGCCCTGCAGTTCCTAAACAAACTCCTAATTTCCCAGTAGCGCGCGCCCAAGCATCTGCCATGTGGCCTGCAGCTTGTTCGTGGCGAACCATTACAGTATCTATACCTTCTTCTCGACCATATCGTTCTATAGCGTCATAAATCCTTAACAATTCTCCACCAACAAGACCGAAAATTTTAGTGATTCCCTCTTTAAGGAGGCTTTTCACAACTAAATCTCCTCCGTCTAAGGGATTAGTATTTTGGTTTGACATAAATTGAATTATTATAAATAAAAAATAAACTTTATTACATAAGTGCAAAAACCAATGGTTTACTGTTAAAACTCAAGGATTTCGATGTAATATCCTAGAATATCTTTAGTGTCTAAGTAGGTAAAAGTTAACTTTCCCAATTTTCCCACTTGAGCGGTTTCCACATTAAATTGTTGTTTAAATTGCTCAATTAAATCTTCAGCGTTTTTTGTGTAAATACCTAAGTGGTGTAAGCCGGTATTTCCCTCTGCTATAAACTCAGAGTAAAGATTAGGACCAGTTGCATCAACTACTTCAACGATCTCAAATTGTTTCCCCCCAAAAAATTGCATAATTTTTTTCATGTTAAAGGTTACCTCTTTTCCCTTGTAGGTAACAGTTGCGCTCTGTTCAACGATATTTATGTTTCCCTTAAAGTTAAACAGTTTTCGGTACATTTGAGCCGACTTTTCGATATTATTTACTACAATCCCAATCTGATCAAATTTATCTAATTTAATATCAGTCATTTAGAATTCACCTTTAATTATGATTTGATTCTATTTTAATTTTTCAGCAAAATCTAGCCTTCCCGTTGGCTTTTTTAACTGAAATTCCTCTTTTAGAATCTGTTGTTTGAGTTCTTCAGCTAGCATGATAGCTCCTGCCCTATCTGATTGCCTTAAGACAACGGGAATTTCACTTCCTTTATATTGAACTGATTTTAAGTCCAAGCTAAACGCGTCGGGACACAATCTCACGCAATTTCCACAATTAAAACATCTAGATCTATCGATTGCTGAGATTAACCCTTCTTTTATAATAAAAGCGTTTGTAGGGCATTTATCTATGACTTTGCATTTATATCCTTTTTTACACACTTCAGGATTAAATTTCAGTACGAAATTATTATCCCATACATCTCCATAAGTAATTTCTCCAACCTTTTCACGCCCTACAAGACTTAAAATGGTTAATTTAACATCTCTGTCTGATTTGACAATGTCATCAAAAATTTTGTCAGTTAAGATAGGTATTGGAACGGCTATCGAGCAAATGGGTTCTAATCCATAAGAAGTTTTAAAAGCTCCTAAATATTCCGGTTTCATTTGATCCATGGGGGCGATTGTCATCATATTAGGTTTTACGAGATAATTACGCGTCCCTGGCCCCATTAAATACCCTTGAGCCCCATTAACTAAAAGTGGGGTCCCCACTCCAAAAGTCAGGAAATTAGGATCGTTTTGGAAAGGATTTAGGGCACCACAGCCAGAAAATGTTAATTCGGAGTTATTAGGTTCAAAAGATTGACATGAAAATATCGTATCTACTTGATATGTTTCGCAATTAAGCATAGCATTATAATTTTTTATCGCTTGACGAGTGCCCATCAGTTTTGCATATTGCATTTCATTTAAAGTGAAATCTATATCGATTATATTTCCTTCACTGCTTTTAGCTTGAATGGAGATAGGTTTTCCTTCCACTAGTTCTCTGAACAAAGAACCCCCACAATAATTCTCTTTTGAATGACTTTGAGCAGTACCGTAGACAATTAGATCAGCAATTCCTAAATACTCATTGGGGCACGGTCCAGGAAAAGCAGAGATTCCATTTAAGCTGATTTCAGTAAATTTTCTTAAAGTTTTTGGGGGAGTTAATCTAAAAGAAAATATGCCCATAATTCCACTCATTAGGCCTTTAGTGGCGGTTGTAATCACATCAATGTCTTCAAATTTGAATTTTTCTCCCTTATCAATGCGACTGATAAATTCCTGAGCAGTGAGAACATTTGCGTTGCCGCTATGAATTTTTTTCTTTATATCAGAAAGCTTTCGTTTATTAGCCAATAGAACCACTTATAACATATATAACATGTAAAATATTTATTCTAATAAATTTTTTTTTATTTAAAAACACTAAAAACATCGAAAACGCTACAAATAAATCCCGATCTGAAATTAGAGGTTAAGATCTGTTTGTCATATTTTGAGTCAAGGTTAAGGTTAAATACTAACAACTTTAAGGAAATTGAGCAGAAATTACATTTTTGTAAATTATTAGGGATTCAAAATGTGATCATAGAACTTGAAAATAATGGAAAAAAAATGCAACCAGATTTAAAAAGAAAAATAGAAGAGATAATAAATGTAAATGTTAAATATCGCACTAAAATTAATCCAAAAAATCTAGAAAGCTTAATTAAGAAACTCAAAGGAATTGGACAGTCATCTAACATTATAGTAGTTGAATCTGCAGATAAAAAAATTCAAATCCAAGCAGCTAAAGATTCCAGAGTGGACATAATCTCGTATTCAGAGCAAGCAGTACTAAAAACTATTTCTCCAGGAGTAATTTCGCTTACCAAACAGAATGAATCGTTTATCGAATTTTCACTCGCACCAATAATGGTAAAAAACAAATCATTACAGTCCAAAAATCTAAGAAATCTTTACCGAGGCGTACAGCTAGCTAATAAACTAAATGCAAACTATATCATAAGTGGAAACTTTGACGATTTTTATTCATTACGTCATCCTAGAGCTTTAATTAGCGTATGCCATACACTTTTAGGCATTTCATTGATACAAGCTAAAAATTGTTTTTCTAAAAATGTAGTTTCTCTTCTAAATCGAGTACAAAAGCGTCAAGATAAAAATTTCATAGAATCAGGTGTAAAACTAATAAATCGGGGTGAAATATAGTCGTAAAAAGCGAACGTCATAGATATGTACTATTCAAAGTGATATCGGAACATATTACATCTTTGGATAAACGAATGATTCTAAATTCGATATGGGCATCCCTATGGAAGTATTTTGGCTTAAAAGAAGCTAGTAGAGTTGGGTTATGGTTAGTTGATATTAATTTTCTAGAAGGTTTTGGAATTATTAGATGCTCTCATCAAACAAAGGAAATAGTGATTTCCGCTTTAACTTTCATTACTGAAATCTCTGGTAATAAAGTCGTTTTATCTCCTATAAAAACATCCGGAACTATTCGTAGTATTAAAATTATTAAAAAAGTATTTTTGGAATAATATAAGTATATATTTTTTATTATTAAGTAAATAGAAAATGAAGAATCCTCACCTCACATCAGCCCAAGTAAAAGAAATCAGCTCCTCACAAACAACTAATATCGAGTTATCATTAACTCATATTGATAATATAGAGAATTATGACTATATATTAATTATCAGATCTGAGACAAGTAGATATTCAAAAATAATTATTTACCCTGTAAAAAAACAAAAGATAATTAAATTAACACTACGAGGTTTAAAAAAAATTGACGAATACTCTGAAGCATTCTCAAAAAGACTTCAAGAATATGGTATTATTCATTCTACGGGATTAATTATGATAGAGGGATTGTTATTTTTCGAATGTTATCTTAACCTATCTATAAACGAGGAAAAATATATAGATTTATTATGTTTTTTGGATAAAAATAAAAAGAATATTAAAGATATTCAAATTATGGAAATAAGCTAGGAAAAATTATTTGGATTTAAAATGAGCACTTGGAAAATTGATTTGAAATTCGCTGATGGAACGGGTAATAAAATAGAACTCTACGATGCTAAATCTTATTTCAATGGGTATTTAAAACTGAAACGGTCCTACTTTAATCGATTAGTAAAAGCTATAAAAATAACTAAAAAATATACTACGGGGCACGCGATAGAAAAAGTAATCGGCCCTGATTCTAAGGATTGGACTTTAAATCCATGGATGCTACTACTATTTAAAGATAATGAAAAAAAAAAACCTTTTTGGCTTTTTATTAAGAGAGAAAAGGATTTATCGGGATTGTTAATTGCAATTGGACCAAAGCAATTCGCAGAATATAATAATAGTAATATGCTTGAAGCTAAACGCGATATAAAACGCTTGATAAACTATATTGTGGCGTATTTAAACAAATTCAATTGCAGCGTTCTATTACCTAATTATCTTTCATAAAATGAAATTTATTTAAATACTGATTAGAGAGCTATTTCTTCAATACAAGGGAAATACTACAAGTTTTTGATTGAAAATCCTTAAAATTTGCGAAGACAAAGAAAAAATATTAAATTCAATTTTAATTATCAATTTTATTGAGTTTCTTTAATTAAAAGCAAAATTGAACTATCGCTTAATGATAAAAAAGTGGCTATAAAAAAGTGAAAAAAAACGCAACAAGCATTATTATTTTCATCTTCATTGTTCAAGTATTTATAAGTTCTGCATTTCTGATTGTAAAAACCTATGGAACTCCAATTGAATTTGATGTGGGATTTGGAACCGCACCTGTTATAGACGGTGTTGTTGATGGAGCAACAAACGAATGGGCTTCTGCTGAAAAGTTGGAAATAGAACTATTTCCCGATTTATCAACCCAAAGCAACGGGTTATCTATTGAATTATGGATTTTACAAGCTGAACCAAACTTATACATTTTAGCTAGATTTGATTTTGACGATCATATATCTAGTGAATACGATAATGAATTTCTTGGGGTTTTAATAGCGGATTGGGACGAGGATTTAAACTTCACTGATGCCAAAATTGTTCAATTTTCAAACATGTCAACGAATAGTTATTCTTATTTAGATTATTATATTAATGATATGGTTTATTATGAAGATGTGAATCCTAATGGTGATGGTGCTGCGAAATTAGAGGGGAATCGAATAGTTTACGAGTTTTCCATGCCTGTTGAAAATATCGAAAGTGGTATCGAGGATGTAGAATTAGACCATGGTGATACATTTAACTTTAAAATAATATTCGGTAAAACTGCAATCTACCCCAGTGGAATTATTATTTCGAATATTATTTCTATCCATTTACAATTCCCCCCTGGGGCCCCGGAAGAACCTATTGGTGAGCTTTTGATGTCAATCTCCACAATTGTTATTTTTTCTTCGATTGGGGCATTTTATGCATTTTATATATATCGAATTTCCAGAATTAAGAAAGAAATCGAAAGAATAAGGAGCTAACATGTTACCATGTCAAAAATAAAAAAAGAAAATCTAAAATTAGGAACGGTTAATAGAAAACCAAAATTAGAAGAAAAATCTGCTTATCGTTCAGTTATAAGATCAGCCGTTATTGGGGGGTTATTATTAATAATATCAGTTTTATTAAACGGGGGTTATATATCTCTGTTTGCAAGCGAAAACATTCTATTCCAAACTCTAGATATCACTATTAAGGTTTTAGTAATCCTATTTTTCTTCATTTTTATGACGATTAGTATCGGAAATTATAAGGAATTGACGGGTAAACCATTAGATTTAAAGTTGATTGTGATTATTTTTATCTTTTCCTTGATCCAGTCTTTTAGAGATGCTATTGTATTTTCTTTCAGTTTTATAGGCCTATTAGTAATAATCGTTTACTTGTTTTTAGTTCAGGAAAACTAACCAAATTTATAATTCTAAAATTTGTTTCCTTTAATGAAAAAAATTACACTTTTTATTGGACATAGAGGCACTTTAGTAGATTACGATGAAAACACATTGGAAGCGTTCGATATCGCAATTAAATCTGGGGCAAATTGCATAGAACTTGATGTCAGGAGAACAAAAGATAGAAAGTTAATCGTATTTCACGATATTACATTAGCCAGAACAACTAATGGTATAGGAGTATTAAAAAACTTAAATTACAATGATGTTAAAAATCTTAAAACCATAGTAAGAAACCAAAAAGTCCCTCTTTTAGAAGAATCCCTGGATTATATGATAGATAAAACGCAAATTATTATACACATGAAAGATGAAGGAATTGAGAAAGAAATTTTTGACTTAATTAATAAAAAAGGAGTTTTGAAAAATTGTACAATAAGCGGAAGAGACTTTAATAAACTAAATAAATATAAGAAAACATTTAAACCGATAACAACATGTTTTAACATGACTAAAGGTAGAGGTTTAAATTTAAAGGAATTTATAGAAAAAGGACTTCGAAAAAAACTAAAAAATATTCCGGATATGATAAACCTTCGATCAGATTTAATTTCTAATCAATTTATAAAAGTATGCCATATTAATGATATTAAGTCACTTGCTTGGGGCTTTATGGGCTATAAGCAACCTCTACAAGTAATAAACAGTTTAATTGATAACCAGATAGATGGTGTATTATTTGATGATTATCATAATCTTAAGATAATAAGAGGAAATTAACTGGGAATAATAATTTTAGATGTACCCGTAGGTAAGACAATTATAATATCGTCTATAGGTAAAATTTTAACCCATTTTTTCATCTCTGCTTCTGAATTGTTAAGAAAATATGTTTTAATCTCTTTTGCTATCTGTCCCTTTGTTTTCCCCGATTTTGAAGGTTTAATAATTATTAAATTCCCTTCTTTATTATTAATGGCATTAAGAGGTTCGTACAATACTTGGGGATAGAATAATTTTAAATCAGAAACGCTTTCATTTTTTATTTCAAGGAAACTTAATCTTAGCGCAATTTCGGTTTTTGCACCCTTAATTACATTTTTTTTTCCTAAAATCATAAAACTACCTTTTGGTAAATATTCACCTGTAGGTGGCGTTTTAGAAATTTGATCGGCAAACACATAAAATACATCGACAATACCCCAATTCTCTTTCCACGCTACAGAATAGCTAGCTACAAAGTTTGCGGCTTCCTTAATTGACTTTTCAGGGATCTGATTATTTTCTGGATTCTTTAATACAGTAAGAGGGGACCCCGGAAAGTTTGTGTGAAAAATTAGATCGTTGGGTTCTATATATTTTTTAAATATCGTTTCATTTGAGCTAGCATCTCGTCCACCGATAATTAGAAATCCATCGGAAGAAGTAAACCATCTAAATTTTTCATACCATTTCTTTTGTGGTTTCCTTACTAGAAAATCAATATCTAATTCGATAGATTCTCTCTCTCTGTTTAACTTTTTAATATTTTCTTCTGTTTTTTGAATAGCTGGAAGTGTTCCCCTTAATTTTTTCTCCGCCTTTTTGCCTTTTAAAAAAATTCTATTTGCGTTTTCTCCAACAGTTTTGTTTAAATCTAAATAAACTTCATTAGTATCAATTAAAATTACTACTTGTTTAGTCGCAGGTAAAATCCTCACAAACATATCCAAATCCTCAAAATTTTCGTTTTTTGCTCTAGTTAGTTTCGTGTTTATATCCTCTAGAGCGTAGCCCTTTTCTTTTGCTTCTTTAATTCCATTAAATAACTTATTTAATGAGTTGAAATTAGCATATATAAAATTACCATGTTCATAGTACAATTTCTTTTTTGCTTTTAGCTCTTCAACGTATTCAAGTTGGTTCGTTAATATTTTTTCTTGAGACTTTATTTTTTTGTTAACGGCTTGATCTTGTGGAGTAATAATTTTATTAGAATCTAGTTTAGAGAAGAACACATCAACGGCTTCATTAAACGAATTGAACTGCTGAACTTTATTATTCTTATAAAGCTCTAAACCAAAAGGGATAACTGAAATTTCTTCATCTTGTTCGTTGAATACAATCTGTGCCTTAATTTCCCCAAATAGTAATTCATTTCTTAATTTTTTGAAGGAATTAAATAGAGCATCTAGTTCTAGAGGAGTAAGATCCGATCCTGTTCGCTTTTTATCAACTTCCGCCCTAAGGCATATTTCTTCTGAAATCGTTCCTGAGATATTAATATTTCTTGCAAGGATTCTTACGATTTCATCTTCTAAATTACTTACTGTTTCATTAAAATCGATTTGAGAAAGGTTAAGAAAATCTCTGCCACGAGAACTAGGAAAGTTATATTCTCTATTAGCTAAAATGTCCCTATCTCTATATTTACTATAACTTTTTGCGATTTTTACGATGTTATTTTCATCGAGTAGAATATAATTACCTTTGTTAAATAGTTCAACAATAAATTTCCATGATTTTCCCTCCACATTGCTTATTTCAAAAATAATAATTCTATCAAAATTATGTTGATTAACAGATAAAATTATCTTATTTTTTAGGTGCTTTCTTAGAGACATTATATACTGAGAGGGATATTTTGGAATTGGGTAATTAAAGTTTGTAAAATTTAAACGAGAATCGTTTTTTACAATTAAATTCTTTTTCTCATTTAGATGTGTTTTAATTTTTAAAATTAATAATTCCCCATCAATTTCATAAACATTTTCAATTTTTCCATAAGGGAGAATAGTACCTAATTCTTTAGTAATCGCAAATACATCAAAATTTGAAAATTTAATATTTTTTTTCATCATTGCATTGTCGTTTGAAATTATTTCTTTCTTATTTATTAGTCATGAATTCATTTTTTTCTATTTTTCCATTTTTAACAGATACAAATATAGTTTATACTCGGTTTAAATTTCAAAATTTTAATAAAAACAATAATATTAATAGTACTAATTATGGTTAAAAAAGAAAATCGGAAACCAAAAAGAGTTAATATTAAAAAAGAACGCCAAAAACTCATAAGGGAAAAAAGAAAATCACATCCTGAACAAGAAATTAATATTGATAAAAAATCAACAAAAAAGATTGATATACGGCTTGAAAAGGAAACAAAACTTTATTGGATTAGAGTAATTACTGCCGTTTTAAGCGGACTTTTGGGCAGATTGCTATTTGGAATCTTTGGTTTTTGGTTGTTTATCTGGATGTTATGCTTTTGGTTTCTAACACCGTTTTTTGTTAGTTTTATTATCTTAAAATATCAATACGATAAAGAAGAATGGAATTGGAAAAATATAATTAAACCGGGTATAGGCATATATTTCTTGTTATTTATGATCGTTACGGTAATTACACATACCTTTTTAGCTTTTAGCTAAAAATTTTTACAGTTCGATTGATTGTTTTACTCTTTTTTCGATTTTTTCCTTAGAACTGAAAACAATTTCATCCAATTTATATATACGATTGCAATACACACATTGAATTTTCAATGGTTTTTCTTCTAGAACATTAAATTCTGTATCGATAGGTTCACCAGAATTGGAAATGCATGTATTACTTCGACATAAAATTAGACTTTTGATAATATCTGGGAGTTTCACTTTCTTTTTTTCGATTACTTTATAATCTTCAATCAAGGATATCTTTGAATTTGGCGAAAGGATTGAAATTTGTTGAAGTTGAATTTGGTTGAGAAAAACACCTTCAATCTTAATAATATCCTTTTTATTGTATTTCTTTGAAGAAACATTAACACCAATTGTCATTAGATTGGGAGATTCTCCAAGCCCAGTTAAATTCAGAATGGTTAAAGCATAACCGCTATCAATATGGTCGATAACTGTCCCTTTCTTTATTTTATCTATTTTTAATTTTTCTTCGCTCATATTCTTTTAAATAAAATTTTGTGATTGAAAAATTTTTGCTAATAACATCCTTTAATTTATAAACCTAAAATAGATAATGAAATAATGAATAGAGTAGTTGATACCATAAAATTATATGTCAAATTATCATCAATATCTAAATCTAAGTAGTCTATAAATCCTATCACTAACATTCCGACAGAGGGAAGAATTATCAAACTAGCGAGGTTAATTGGAAATAATTGATTAATAAATATTAATGTAATAATTCCCGAGATGTATGCTATACTCATTCCAGCAATTAATCCCTCGTAAGATTTTTTTGTATTACGAATTTTGTGATGCCCAAATTTTCGTCCCACCAAATTAGCAGTCATATCTCCAAAAATAGACATAGTCATCGATGTACATATAACAATAGGCCCAATAGGCTGAAAAGGTCCAAACAATATTATAATCGAAAAACAACCAATTCCCATAGAAATATGCGGACCTAATCTCATTTGCCGCTCCTTTTTCCTAAGAATTCGGTTTACTGGTTTTAAAGGGTAAAGGTTTGGTTTTAAAATTCTAATAAAATCTGCTGTGAGTAACCCAATTAAAGATACTCCAACTAAAAAAACTACTAAATATTGCGTAAAAATCATTTTATTAGCTTCAATATTATAGATTGAGAAGAAGAACTCAGAAATAATATTCGGGAAAAACTCTAGTATATAAATAAAAATATTTTGAACCAAAAATCCAAGCGTAAAATAGAAAAAAGCGATTCCTAAGACTATTAAATGTGTTAATTTTCTGTATAGTTCGTATTTAAAAGGTAGGTCCTCAGTCAATTTAGAATTTTCTTCTTCTATATGTTTTTCTTTTAATCTAACTTTTTTTTTTTCTCTTTTTATAGATAATGAAAAAAGAGGTAAGAAAAAAATAACAAAAATTATTATAAATATATCAAAAGGGAATACTATAAACCCAATATTGGAAAATTTTAGAGAATTTATCGCTATATTAATTGTAATGCTAACAATGAAGATTAATGAATTTACAAGGTTATTAATAAAAGCTTCTTTTTCGTCTCTTTTTTTTGCCAAAAAAGCAATGTAAAGCGAAATTAAGCCATAAAAATATAGAATACAAGTAATTATAATAGATAGTGTATCCAAAAATAACAATCTCTTTATGTTTTCTTATAGATATTATCTAAGAAATTTTAAAATCTTTATTAAAAATGAAAAAAAATTTAATAAAAAGCTTTTAGTTGTATTTAAAACCGAGTTTCATCAATATTAGGCATATCAGGTGCGCTTAAAGCCTTTTGAATTTCATTATTTGGCAGTTCATAATCTACTAAATTACCAGCCATATATTCTTTATATGCTAATAAATCAAAAAATCCGTGTCCACTTAAGCAGAAAACGATCGTTTTCTTTTCGGAGTTTTCTTTTGCTCTTAAGGCTTGTTCAATCGTTTCTTTCACCGCGTGAGCGGCTTCAGGCGCAGGTAGAATCCCCTCTGTTTTAGCAAAAATTAAACCTGATTCAATAACTTCAGTTTGGTGATGCATGACTGAAGACATTATTTTTTTTTTCGCTAATATCGATATTATTGGAGCCATTCCATGATATCGTAATCCTCCTGAATGAATTGGGCTTGGAATAAAATTATGACCTAATGTAAACATCTTTAAAATTGGAGCTTTTTTCGCAGAATCTCCGTAGTCCCATCTATAATCTCCTTTGTTGACACTTGGGCAAGCTCTAGGTTCTACTCCAACGATCTCTAAATCAGGATATTTCCCTTGTAATTTATCTTTCGCGAAAGGAATCATTAGACCTCCTAAATTAGACCCTCCCCCCATACACCCAATCAAAACATCTGGTTCCACTTTAATTTTTTGTAGTTGTGCTTTAACCTCTTGTCCTATGATAGTTTGATGTAAAAGAACGAAATTCACAACACTACCTAAAGAATATCTCGACTTCTCACTTCTCATACTATGTTCAACCGCTTCAGATATAGCAATTCCTAAACTTCCTGGATGATCTGGATCTTTTTCATAATAAAATCTTCCAGAATCTGTCAATTTTGAAGGGCTTGCATGAACTTGTGCATTAAAAGCTCTCATTAGTATTTTTCTTCCCGGTTTTTGGATAAAGCTAGCTCTCACCATGTAAACAGTACATTTTATGTCAAACAAATTACATCCGTAAGCTAAAGCAGAACCCCATTGACCAGCTCCTGTTTCGGTTATCAATTCATCGACTCCATCTCTTTTAGAGTAATAAGCTTGAGCTAGAGCAGTGTTTGGTTTGTGAGATCCAGTAGGAGAAACCGACTCATTTTTATAGAAAATTTTGATGTCTTCATTTTCAATTCCAAGTTCTTTCTCTAAACCATATGCTCTATGAAGCGGTGTTGGCCGATAAGATTTCGCATAAAGCTCCCTTAATTCCTTAGGAATTTGAATTGTAGGCTCTTGAGAGACTTCCTGAAGTACACATTCCTTTGGAAATATTGCAAATGCAAGTTCTGGAGGTGCAGGCATTCCATCCATGGGATTTATTAAGGGCGTCATGGGAGCAGGTAAATCTGGTACGATATTAACCCACTCTTTTGGTATTTCACTCGGTTCAAGTAAAATTCTTGTTTTATAAAAATCTGTCATACTTGCTTCCTTTTTACTATTTTTTCATCATCAAATTTAAATGATGTCTCATCTTAAAATTGGAATTCAATAATAATAATGCCTAATTGCAGATGCAATACGTGTTATTTAAAAAGTGATGTTAAAAAGTAGTCAGAGCAAAATTTATGGTTTTACCGTTGAAAAAGCGTTTTTAAACGCCATGTGCCTCGCCAACATTTAAGGAGGTTCATTTTAGTAAGCATCGATATTAACCATAAAATGTATATTGAAAATATTATTATTGAAACCTTAAAAACTTATTCTACAAAAAAAAAAAATAATTGTTATTCATTTTTGTTCAAAAATCATAGCTAACTTCTTTGCAGCAACTCTCATTACTTTAACAGTTTTCATCAAAGTATCAATAATAGTTCCCGCACATACAATTACTAGACGACCTGCGTTACTAACAATTATATAGCCATTCTCTGCTCTCACAATTATTTCACTTAAATCTTCTTGAAATAATGTTTTAATTGTTGAACTTCCCGTCATTAACAATGCACTAGCTAGTCCACAAAACTGATCTCCATCAACTTGATATTGTGGAAGAGCTGAAAAAGCGATCTGATAACCTTCCAAGCTTACAAGTGCGATAGCTTCTATATCCGCGTTTGAGGTGATAAAAGTAATTTGAGGACTTATTTTTTCTATTTCATTGGGCCCAATTCCAAGGTCTGTACCAAACTCCAATTTGTATCACCATCCACGGTATATATTTACGATTGCTATTTGAGAATTTACTTCACTTAAATATTATTAATATAATATTGTTACTTTTTATTTCTTTATTTTTTCTTCTCCACAATTATTAATCAAAGTCAAGAAAAATAATAATAAACGATAATACACAAAACACTAAAAAAAATCTATTGCTAAAAGTTAAAATGTATGATTATTATCTTTTATAAAAAAAGATTTGAAAAAAAACGAAATTATGATAACTACACGTGAGTCTATTAATTTTCAATTTTCTTTAATCTTTGGGTACTCTAGTCCCACAGATTTAATAGCCGGAGATGTAATAGGACCAGGAAAACTAACTAAAGAAATGGTGAACGCGCTTTCTAAGGAAGTAATAACATATCTTCGAATGTATAATGCTATTTTGAGGGACTTTGCTGGTTCTGAAGTATTTTCAATAGAATTTGAATTGTATAATTATAACCAAAAAGACGCTCAAATGAATATTTACCCAAAATCGATGATACTCATTCCTGGTAAATACAAGGAGTGTGAAAGTTTATTACTTGCTTTAAAACCAGAAACTGGATATTTAGATCCACACAAATCAAGAGAATCACTTAATGATATAAGTAAATTATTTTACGAAGTAGAAGAGTTTTCTAATCATCCACTTTTAGAACATCAAAAAAAAATTCAAGTTTATAATAAATTTGCTAATCGATTTAGCAAAAAACTTTATGGGGATTTGATTGAGGATAAATGGAATAAAAAATTAATAGGCTTAAACGTTTCTTTACCAACTGAAAAAGAAATGTTATCTACTTATGGATCGATAAAAACGGATGTAAATTATCTCTGGAATAAAAGCCCTATTGAGATTATATTTTCAGATCAAAAATATAATCGGCTTAAATCGCCATATATTGGAAAGTCAACAATAGATCACCTTAAATTTGCGATTTCAGAGCCGAGTGCTAATTTTATTATTGAAAAAACGCTAATCCTAGGAACCAATTTACTTAAGTTAGCTAATATTGGGACAATAGATGAAATCCAAGAAAAGACTATATCATATTTTATTGCTAAAATTGAGGAAAGTTTTAGTAAAAATCAAGAATTCGTCTCTGGTGTCGAAATAATTTCCTTTATGGAAAAAATTTTAATTGAATTTAATGTCAAAGTTGATAAATTTTTAATAATTTCTAAGAAATTCCTAACGACCGGCGAAATAGGGAATATCTCGGAGTTGTTAGAAAAATTTAACTCATTTATGATTGACAATTCTGAAGAAAATAATGATTTTTATAGAGATCTCAGCGAATTAGCTATAAATTCAATAACACTATCAATTATTAGTGAAGGAAAGCTGAGGGCAAGTGAATTAAGTTCTGTAATAAAATATTTCGCAGAAGTCGTTAAAAATAGCATAGTATGTATTAGAAACTCGTTTCCACGATATTTATCACGCCGAAGACTAAATACTTTGACCTATCACTTTATTAGAGTTTTGCACGAAAAATTTGAAAATGAACAAAAACCTTCTAAAATTTTAGGGCAAAATATTTTAAGTAAATTCGAACAACACTTAATTTCGCAGATAGAGATAAATCCAATTGTATTGTTAGAAGGTGGTACTTTTAACGAAGATATATTGAATAGAGAATTTAAAAAGTTAGTAAATGATAACATCAAATCATTCTTTGGTAGCATTAATTTAAGCATAAGTGACTTAATTGCCTTCGCCGAAGTACAAATGGAAAAAGATTCAAAATTAATAAACTCGCATTTAAAGAAATTTGAATGTTTCTCAAATGAATTAAAATATTTATTAAGTTATATTTTGAGATTTACTACTATTAATCGATTTCTTAAAGAAGAACCAGATGGAGAAATTAGTGATCCAGTTACTTTTACAAATAGATTCCATCGCTTCTTAGAAAAGCGGATCGGGGCGATAAATTTAACTTGGAAAACATATATATTAGAATGGATAAAAGATTATGCTAAAAAATTTTTTAATATTGAAGAAATACGAGATTGGTCTTTGGATGAAACATTATTTGAATTTATAAAATATTTGGAAGAACGAGAATCAGACGAACAAAAACCAGAAACATTCTTCAAATTTTTAGACAAATATATTTTAAGGATTTCAAATGAGGTAGAAAAAGAAATTTTAATAGATTTCTATAAACATTATGAATTTTGTATTGGTATCAAAACTGAATTTCCAAAGTATCTCCAAAATAAAGTTGAAAAAGAAATTAACTTATTTAATATTGAACAAGAAAAAATTCTTTCTTTAAAATATCTTAGTATTGATGAACAGAACACATTTTATAATTATATAAAGGAAAAGGAGCTCAAATATTTCTCAAAATTAATACCTCGACCAGTTTCTCTGATTTTGAAACAAGAACTAACAGCGGAAGAAGTTGACTTATTCAGCGCTGACTTATTTCATGTTTTTGAGTTTAAGTACTGGCACAATAAAGCTAAATATGATATTGCAGACAATTTTAAGGAAGTATATAGAGAATGGATAAAAAAGTTATGATAAGCGGAGTAAAAAGAAAATCAACAGCGACTGAAAGTGCCTCTAGGTTTTTTCAGACTGTCGATTTAATAATTTCCCATTTGAAAAGAGAAGCTGATAAAGAAAAGATTTTCGAATTGATTCATAAAGAACCAACGTTACGCTCTCTTCTAATAGCTACTGCAGCAGTTCATTTGTATCATTATATGGGTATAAAAGTAGAAGAATCTTTAGATAAAAACAAGTTGACAGTTGATTCGACTCAACAGCTTGAAATGGTAGAGAAACAGATTCTAATGGAAGAAGTTGAGACTTTTTTAAAAAATTCTTTTGAATTAGAAAGAGTTCTTTTCGATGAAATTATTAATTTAGAGAATATGTTCTTATTATTATTAATAGATGACAGGGTAGGTAATTTACAAAAAACTCAGAGAAAGAAAAAAATAGAGGAAATTGAAGATCAAATTGAACGAGAACTATTAAACATTATATCCAAATTACCATCCTTTTATTTTTACGATTTTATAGGGGATATTATTGGTTTAAATGAAATCATAAAAATGGAAATTTTAGAAGAAAGCGCTGCGTTTAAAGGCATCTCGATACCAATTGAAGAACAATTAGGCCAGGAAGAGAAAGAAGATAAATTTATTGAGGTTTTTACTTTAAATAGATTAATTGAGAGGATGCAAAAACTATTTGAATTTAAATCATATAAGGAATTATCAATTCAAACAATGCCTATCCGGATGATAAAGAAACATATCATGGAATATGAATTAAATAAATTTCCTATATCAATATCTGGGTTAAAAACTTTTATCGAAGGGAATAATTTAAAAAAAAAAACTATCAAATCGATTGAAAACGCGTTTAAGGAGAATCTTAAATATGACGATTTTGAAGAGAAAATTCTTTCAGAATTAAAATTGGCTCTTGTTAAGCAATTAAAAAAAAATCCAAATGATTTTATCTATTTCCTTCAAAGTTTAAACGAATCAAGTTTTGAGGATGCTATTTTTTTACTTAATAAAAGAGGAATTAAAAATACATTACACTTAATGAATGTTGATTATGAGTTAGCTGAAAATGTAAAGAAAAGTATGATAAGATATAATATAAAAAAACAAGATCTAATCCTTTTAAATGACAATCAAAAAAATTTGATAAATATTTCAAAAAAAGCATTATTTAGTATAAAATTTCCAAATCTTGAGAAATTTATGACAAAAGTTGCTGATAATTTTGAATTCGATTTATTTAAAATTCTCTATAGAAATGAAACTGAATATAACGAGTTATGGGATATTTTAGAAAATAAAACAGAGATAAATATAAACGATCTGAGAGAGTTTGTAAGGAAAAAACAAACAGTCGATAAAATTTTCTTTCAAGGTTTGAATTTAAGCAACTACTCTCAAATAATTCTTCTTCTTGACTATGACGAGATATTAAATAATATAGTAACAGATTTGTTTTACAATATATTGTCGAAAATTCTAAGACAATTAAGTAGAATAATCGAATTGTATGGTATACTTTCAAATGATAAGGCGATTTACTCACAAGCTCTAATGGTAGTTACAGAAACCAAAGGTTATGAAGATTGGGTTCAAGTTAAACTGGAGGAATTAAGTATCGAAAGAATTATGAAGAGGCAAAAAGAACTAGTAGTAGTTTTTAATGCTGTCAATCAAGTTTTTCTTATAAATGGATTTATATTATCTCGTTTGATGAAAAAGTCTCTCAAAGAAAGTATTACAGAGTTAAAGAGCCAAGAAAGTTATGTTTATAAGGGTATATCCCCCTTAAAGCTAAAAGCGGATTTAGTATCTCCTGTATCCTATTGTGTAGCTTATGATCTAATAAAAAGATTTGAAGAATTAGGAGAATTAGAAAAAGTTAAAATTGAAAGTGCGAATGTAGAAAAAAAGAAAATAGAGGATGATAAAAAAAAAGAAATTATTAAGTTACGCCAAGAAAGCACATTTAATTGGATTGAACGTAAAATTACATCAAATTTAATGGGGATTAGCCGCCGTGGGATGAATCCACGTCAGTTTTATTGGAGCGAAAAAGATACAAAAACACTTACCGAGCAAATTCAGTTACACAGTGGATTAAAGGGTGATAGTTTTTCTAGATTCTGCGAGTTTTATTTGTTTACGATCGAAAAAATTAAATCTCTCGTTCCAGATATGAAATTACCTAATATGGAAAGAATAGAACATGAAATAACTACTTTTACTAATAATGTACTTTCTGAGAGACTAAATCGTCTTCCGAATCCTGAAGAAATTAAACAGATGCTAGAAGGGGAACGCTACAAAATTTCTAACAATCTTGCCACAAAAATTGGGAATATCCTAGATAAAACTCTCTATTTTAAATTTAAGAAGAAACCGGAAAAATAGCAAACACTTCAAGAAGAAATAACAAAAATTTTAAAATTATTATTATTTAATTTACTTACATTTTCCACTAAAACTCTATATAAAATCATTTGAATTACTTATGCCCTGGTTAAAAAAGGAATTAGGATACATAAAGGCTTCGTTTTCACAGATTTTAATTGGAATACTTCTTGTAGGACTTACTATTTCTGGTTTAGGTTCTGCAATATTCCTGAGATTAGCCAGTTTTAATGGTACTATAATTGCTTTTACTGGAATTACCATTGAAGTTATAGGTATTATCATAAGCTACTTGTTACTTCGAAGATATGTCATTCCAAAAGAAGAGGGGAGTAATAAATCGATCCAGAAAGTAAAAACAAAAATGAACTAGATTTTACCTATATCAAGAAGTCTTCCCAATTCCTGTCGTTAAATCTCTGTGAAATTAAGTAGTTTTTAACATCAGACAATAAAATTTCTGGATTGTATTCCCAAGCTTCCTTCTTATTAAAGGAAACGCACTTAATTTTATGTAAATTGAACATTGACTTAATTAAAAGACCATATGTGGCAACTTGTGGTAGAGAAATCATAAAATTTCCTTCCGGCTTATAATCTATAACTTTTACTAGATTGTTTTCTATTTGGATCAAATCAATATGTCCGGTTAGTACTTTATTATCCATTTTTTTCCAAATAGGAATTTCAATCGCAACAGAGTTACTATCTTTGATTAAAATATTCTTTAAAATCGGTTCGTGGCCAGGTTTTTTACCAATTTCGTTAAGTTTAAAATTTACATAAACATCCTTGGCATAATTAGGTAATTTTGAATCCGAACCATATTGTTCTATTTTTCCTTCTCGAATTAAACTTTTACTAAAACTATTTATAAACGCGGGTCTCAATCCTCGGATCTTAAATTGCGAGACGCGTGGAAGGTTCCGTGAATTGAACAGCTCATTCGGTATGATTCCTTGGTAAATCTTCTTAAAATACGAACCCAGATTTTTAAATTCTTCTCGATAAGGGTTTTTGGAAGATAATTTTTGTTTATGGTGAGCAATATTCCAGTTAAAGGCATAGGGGATATTCTGATGAATAAATAATTTTTTCTTAAGCATGGAATCCTTGGTTCATTAAGGTGATTCAAAAATATTAATTAATTATTTAAAATGCATCAAATATTAAAAAAAAATCATATTAATGATTTATTAATTTTTTTTGTTTAGCGTTAACCATTAAACTTAAATCATCTGCCTACGATGAATTCACACTAATTATCACATTATTATTTTGAAATTAAGCGGACCCGGCAGGACATTCGTTTGAATTATTTTTTAATTCATAATTTCGAACCTGCGACTTTCGGATTAGAAGTCCGACGCCCTATTTACACTAATTATACTGAAGTAAAAACAACCATGCTAGGCTACGAGTCCTGAGTTCTAAAATAATTTATTATTTTGTTTTTTAATATGATTTAATAATACGCAATTAATTAAAATTTTACTTTTATTAGGAAGTAGATAAAACAAGGGATAAGTGAGTAGTACTAATTACTTTCCACGCCCCTTATTGGAACCTAAGCTTGGTCGGGTTTTTTCAGAACCCCATCCCTTCTTATATAATCCTCGGGCTTTCTTTCCAGAAGCAGATAAACCACGAGTTACTCTTCTTGTGTGTTGAGGTTCGCAAATCCAATTAATTTTTGGGTCTGATTTTATAACTGGATGATTTGGATCCACCATAATAACTTCATAGTACCAATTCCTTCCATCGGCATATACTTTATAGCTATTCAGAACCTCTAAATTTGGGTATTTTCGCTGTACGCGTTCTTCAGCTACCCATTGTAAATTTTTACCGGTTGTATACTTAGAGACACCCATTGCTCGAGGTTTTCTGCCTCTTTTAGGTCTAACTTTATGCATCCCACCTTTTCGGATTTTAGCTCGAACAACGACATATCCTTGTTTTGCCTTATATCCTAAAGTACGTGCTCTATGCAATTTAGTTGGTTTTTCAACTCGCTCGATAGATTTTCCTCTTCTATATTCAATTCCCCTTTTCCAATGAGGTGTTTGGTATCCAGTTTCGTGTTTTTCGAATGTATCTTTCACATAACTATATCCAGACTTCAAGATTTAGGCAAACTCCAATGGTATAATAAATGTTGAAATAATGTAAAATTAATTAATTTTATTGTTTCATCTTCTTATATGGATGTCGATAATTTTATAGTTTTAAATTTACAATTATACATAATACAACCTTGAATGTTTTATCACTTGGAACATGGAAAATAAGAAAAATGTCAGAAAAAATAAAAAAGAGCAAATAAAGAAATGAAAGGAAAAGAAGAAAAAAACAAAGAGAAAAATACTCTAGAGAATAAATTGAAGAAAAACCTTGAAATTAACGATGAAGAAGGATTGAGAATTTCATACAATAAAAGCGATTTAGAGACTCAATTTCCTCAATTAATGCATGAATTATCTGTAAAAAAAAAAACTCTCAAGATTGAAGGAGTGGATGACGATATCGAGCAGGAACAAGAAGAGAATGAAGAGCATCCAAAAGAACCCTATTGCGAAGATTTAGAAAATCCTGGAGCGATTGACTTCCTTAGAAGATGTACAGAAACCGAGGATGCTTTAAAAATATTGGACTTTCTTTTAGAACAAAATGAATTATGTTCCATGGATTATCACAGAATAAAAAACCGGATAAAAGAAGAGGGGGGATTAAAAGAATTACTTCTTGAATATGGTGGTTTAAAAACGCCAGGATATTACGAAAAGAAATTCCCTAGGAAAAAAAATTTAACTGATGGTGAATTATAAAACAATAAGAATTTAGATTAATGATGAACTTATGACAATCGAAAGAGCTTTTGCTCAAAGCGATGATGTTGTCGCCCCAAACTGAAATTTAAATTTATTGTTTAGTCGTTTTCGATCTTTTTCTTAAAGCTCAAACCCTTTTTCGTTAAAATGTATCCTTCGATATCTTTTTTTACAAGGTTTAATTCGAGGAGAACCGGTACCCTTCCTTTAATACAAGCCATTGGTAACCCTGAGAATATTTTCATAGTCTCACAATCTTTCGCTCCCCTTTCGATTGCGAAAAATATTTCAATCCCCATGTTCCCAAGTAAGCATTTTAAATCCTGGAGCGATTCTTCCCCCTTACTCATAGGCTCTTAATCTCCTTTTGGTTTATATTTTTTTGCAATTACTGGTTTAGATTCCTGAGGTAATGATTTTCTCAAATATTCGGGAAAGGCAGTAGTGATCTGAATATTAGTTTTTAAAAAAATATATCGCTCGCTTTTATATTTTAATTCTTCAATTACATCATATTTTTTTAGGAAGGACAACGAAGAGTTGAGGTGGTCAAGTGCTCTTTTTGAGACTAATTTTGGTAATTTGTCTTTAGAAATTAGCCCATTTCTTAATTCTGATAGTAGATTATATTTTTTTGGATCAGAAACAATCTGAAATAAAGTGAATGTATCTTCCTCCAATTCTTTTTGATTTTTATTTTCGTAAATACTAAAATACTCCTGTACTTTTGGTAGTAATAATTCAATTAGCTCAAGTTCAATTAAATCGGGATTTTCGTCAATATATTCTATTACACTATCGGGAGGTATTCTTTCAGCGCTAACTTCCTTCAATAATAACACATACTTCTCTACAATCCCAATTTGATTTATGAAAATAAACTGTTTGGAGACTAAAGTATCGATTAACTCTTTAAAACCTAATTTTGGAAACGCATTGTTATACCATTCTCTTAATCCATCTAAAGCAATTGGGCCTTTTGAAAGTTTTTTTAATGTTAAAAATACATGTTTTTTATTTAATAACGCTGCAATCTTCTCTTCCTCGCTTTTTTCTCTGGTATCTTCAAGTGTTGCCCAATATAACTCCTTAACCCATAATTTTATTAAAGAATTGTTTTTATGAATAAGGTCTTTGTCATATTCCTCAAAATTATTAATATCATTTATATAAAACGCAGTGAAAATCTCCTCGTTAGAGAGTAATTTTTCAAGAAATTCTGTGCATAAGATGTTTACATTTTGCTCTATTTCCGAATTAATTTGTTGATCAAAAATTATAGAAACCATTAACATATCCTTATTTCCACGAGCCCAATCAGAAGGTATTTCAAAATAGTAGTTGTTTGAGATATTTTGTTCAAAAGAATGAGTAAAAAATCCTTCGCTTACTGTTTGATCCATTATATTTGCTATTCTCGTTGAAAGCTGTTCATCTAACATATTTTCAGGATATGAATAAAACACAAGTGGACCAATCTTTCGATGAAAATAAGATAATGCTACAATAGGTTTCAATTAAAGAATCTCCGTTAAATATTGTAGTAAAATTCTCTTCAAAATAACTTTAGTTTTACCTAGAATAAATTAATATTAAAGGTTATATATTCGTAAAAATAAATAAATTTATTTCAATCAAATGAAATAAAAGGTTTTTCATTAGGAGCTTATGTGCGCTATAAAACTTGTAGGATTTGACCTTGATGATTGCCTTTTCGATTCAACCGGTCTTTCTCAAAGAGCAAGAGTTAAGGGTGTAGATGCGATGATAAGCTTAGGGTTGAAAATTGAGAGGCAAAAAGCCTTAATCTTAATCCAAGAAATCGTCGATGAATATGGTTCTAATTCTTCAAAGCACTATGATTACTTTATTAGGAGATTAAACCAATATGAAAATTATGCAATTACTTTTAACGAGCAAGCTAGATACATTGCTGCAGCAGTAATGGCTTACCATTCTCAAAAAATTAAGCATATTCAACTATACGACGATGTTTTAAAATGCTTGGAAAAACTTAAGAAAACTTCAATTAAAACTGCTATTATAACGGATGGAATTCCTATCAAGCAATATGAGAAGATTTTACGACTTGGGATAAACGATTTAATTGATTTAGTTGTAATATCAGATGAAATAGGGATTAGAAAACCAAACCCTGAGCTATTTTCTTATTGTTTAAATAAATTTAAGGTAAAGGGACACGAGACGATTTATGTTGGAGATAATATTTACAAGGATATAATACCAGCTAAAATTAATAAAATCCATAGCGTTTATATACATCGTGGGGGAAAATATGATATCAATATTACAGGTGAAATTATCTCTGAAGAAAACAAACCTGATCATGAAATTTCAAGGCTAAACGAACTTTATAATATCATTATTGATATCAATAAAAAATTCTATATCGGAAAAGTCTAATGATACGTCTTGCTTGTATTCAACCAGAAATTTTACCCCAAATAGATAAAAGTTACTCTGAAGTAGAAAAAATATTGAATTCTCTTATTAAACACCACAATAATTGTGATATTATTTGTTTACCAGAAAGATGGACATCAATTACTAATGGAAAAGAACTTAATATTCAAAAAGAAAGGGGACATAATTATAAATTTATAAAAAATTTAGCAAAAGAATATGGAATAGGTATAATATCAGGAGCCTTATGGGAAAAAAGAAAAGATACGATTAAACCGAGAATAACTAGCTATTTCTTTGATAATAATGGAGATGAGATTAATAGACAAGATAAAATACATCTTTATTCATATGAAAAGCTTAAATTTGAACCAGGTAAAGAATTAATAGTTTTTTCATTTAAAAAAATCAGTTTTACAATTTTAATTTGTTTTGACATGGCATTTTTTGAAACCCCTAGGCTAGCTGCAGAAAGTGGGGCTGATCTATTGTTTTCTCCTACGCAAATTAATGTAGATGGGATGTTAAATTGGAAAACATATTTAAAAACTCGAGCTCTAGAAAACAGGATACCAGTTGTAGCATGTAACACTTTTGGGACGATATTAAAAAGGAAATTTCCAGGAAATAGTAAAATAATATCGTTCGAAAAAGATTTTATATCGCCTTCAAAACTAAGGGTAATTGAAGGTCCCATTGATTCAAGTGGATATTTATACGATGAGATAGATTTAATATTTCCAAAAAAGCTTAGAAAATTGAGATTTAAAGAAGTTATAGATAAAAATGCAATTATCATAAGAAAAACTAATTAAATCAGAAAACCATAAACTTTTCTTCAATTTGGTTATAATTTTTTAGCACCTTGTAGAATAGTTTTCAAATTTAAATTGGAGTAGTTTTAGATCCAATGACCTATCTCCCGGGGGGTTTAAATATAAATTTCTAAACTAATAATAAAAAAGAAAAAATAAGAAAAAAAATGATTTCCGCGCCAAGGATAAATAGTGGATTTGTAGGCCCAAGAGCGTTATTTGATCAATCTTATATCCCTCCTAAAATACTACATCGAAAAAAAGAAGAAAAATCGCTTTATTCAATTCTTAAAGATTCATTACATGATGAATTTCAACTAAATATATTATTTCAAGGTATACAAGGCATTGGAAAAAAAGTCATTGTAAATAAGGTTTTGAACGACATATCTACTCTAAATACTGAACTTATAAAAATCCAGATTGATTGTTCTGAAAAAAGTTTGGAAGAGATTTTAGTTTCGTTAATAACCGAAGTTGGAAGGAAAAGGAACTTTAAATTTGATTATAATTCTTTCTTAAATTCTTCTATCTTGGATTTATGGAATTTGTTTAAACTCACATGTAGAAAAGTAGATCATAATATCACCCTAATGTTTAATAACATTGAACACATACAACCAGAGGCTTTTAAAAAATTTTTAAAATACGGCAAAGAAAGCAAAATTACCATAATATCTACAGGTAATCAAGTTTTAAGATCGTCAATCCTGGAAATTTTAAGCGAATTTGACTTTAAGAAGAAATTAGAATATTTTTCTTTCTCCGAGCTTAATGATATTATAAAGCAAAGAATTTCATTGGCGTTCCTCAATGAGATCGATAAAGAATTAATAGATTTAATTACCGATTTAATTTTCGAGCACTATGTACCTGTTCCTGGAAAAGGTATTGAAATTTTAAGAGAGCTTTATCCTGTTTTAAATCAAAAAATGACTTTAAAAAAATTCGAGATTTATGATATTCTTCAAAACCAATTTGACACGCTTCAAGTTACAGATGAATTCAGTATGGTAAGCTATATCTCAGAATCAGATCTCTTAAACTTAATTTTTCTGGATAATTTATCTAACTATTTTCTAAAAAAAGCAAATCTTTATATAACCATCCAAGAATTAAGAGAATTGTATTATGTAACATGTGAATCAATAGATTATGAAAAGGATATAACGGAATTTAAACATTTAATCGTTAATTTACGCAACATAGGGATATTAAACGCTTCAAAAAAAAATGACATAAATAATTTTCGATACTTTAACGATAATGTCTTGAATTATGATAATTATTTTATGGTTATAAACCCAAAGCATCTAAAGCTTATCTTGGATGCAATTTTCACCAAACACTAATTTTTTTTTAATTTGAATAACTTTAATCTTTCCTTAAATAGCATAGATTAAATATATTGTAAAAAACAAGAATCTTAACATTCATATCCCGAGCATATAAATAGATGAAATCATACTTTATTTTATAATTGAATGAATGAAATGGCGTTTCAAATTTGACTTATATCAAAAAAATTTCTATGACCGGATTTAAATCATTCGGTGACAGAACTGTTACTCTTAGACTTTCGAGCGGTTTTACTTGTATAGTAGGCCCTAATGGGGCAGGTAAATCCAATATTATTGACGCTTTAACATTTGCTTTAGGTAGACTAAGCAAAAAAACTATGAGAGCTAAGAGTCTTGAAGATTTGATTTTTGCGGGATCCCGAGGTAAAAACCCTTCAAATAGAGCTTCGGTCACATTATATTTCGATAATTCAGAACAGATTTTTCCCGGTGGAACAGAAACATTTGAGATTACTCGAACAATTCAACGAGGTGGGGGCGGAGGGTATAAGATGAACGGTAAAAATGCCACTAGAACTCAGATTCTTAATGCTCTTGCAGCTGCAAATGTAGATCCTGATGGAAGTAATCAATTCGTTCTGCAAGGGAAAATAGTAGAATTAACTCACATGAACCCAGAAACACGTAGAATATTTATTGAAGAACTTATTGGACTACAGAAATACGATGAGATGAAGGATGGAACTATGAAGGAACTAGAAAAGGCTGAAAGAGATCTAGGCCAATTTGAAGCAATTTTCAAAGAAGTATCATCTCAACTAAAAAAAGTTGAAAAAGAAAAGAATGACGCTTTAGCATGGAAAGAGTTAGATGAACAAATCAACTTATACAACGCTCAATTGATAGCATTAAAGATAGAGAAATTAAGGAAGGAAGAAAAAGATCTAGAAAAAAGTATTGAAGAATCTAATACAATCTTAGAAGAATTAAAAGAGAAATTAACAAGGCAGGATGAAATTTTAAAACAAGAATCATTAGTTATGGAAAATATACAAAAAACAATAACTGAAAAAGAAAAAGAAAGGGAATTAATCACTGAAAAAATAACTCAATTTAAAACGCAACAATCTTCAAATCAAACATCTTTAGCCCTAGCAAATAAATCTATTGAAAAAATTTCTCAAGAAATTAATACTTTGGAAAAATTGCAGATGATTCTTGATGAAGGTCAGACATTTGATACTTTAATTGAATCAGAAATAAAGGTTGTAGCAGATACAGAGAGTCTAATTGAAGCAGCAAAAGCAGAAATTGAGAGTAAACAACAAAAACAAGCAGATATTGATGCAAAAATTAAAGATCAAAACGATGTAAAAACAACATTTAATGGAGAAATCTCAATTATAAAGCAAAATATTTCATCGAATAAAGCTCAAATTAAAATTCTGAAAGAAAATATTAAAAAAAACGAAGAAAAAAAACAAAAATTAGAATTAGAACTTAACAAATTAAAAGGAGAATCAGAAAGCATTGAAGAGGCGATAGCCAATACAAAAAATGAAGCTGAAGTAATAAGAAAAGAAATTGATGACTTAAATATAAAAATATCAAAAGAGAACGAAAATCAACAGGATTTAGAAAAAGTTATTGTAAAACTTCAGGAAGATAAGAATAAACTTAGTTCAAAATCAGCAGATTTCAAATCTATGTTATCATCACTAAATACAGAGATTAAGATGAACACCGATAGGATAGAAAAGTTGATCTCTGATAAAATTAAAACTGAAGAAAAAATAAAAGAATTAAGTAAAGGGAAAGACATAGAAGAAGCTTTAAAAGAGTTATTAAAGGAAAAACAAGCCCTAACTAATGAATTAAACATTTACCGAAAACAATTAAAAGATGAAGATTCTATTTACAGAAAAAATGAACAAGAATTAGAATTATTGTTAATGAAACAGGATTCTATTGAATCAGAAATTAATGATAACAGAAATAAAATTGATAATATTAATACTAAGTTAAATCTATTAAAAAAAGAATTAACCAATCTTGAGAGAGAAAAACAAGATTTAGAACTAAAATCGTCAACTCTAAACGCAAATTTAACTAAAACTAGCTCTGAATCAGAAGGGCTTAATGAAAAAAAAGATAACATTCAAAGACGATTAGGAGAGCTAACTACTGAGAAAAATAAATTGTCAGTTAAAATAGAAAATACTGAAAAAGATTACGAAAGAAATACAGAAGATATAACGGGAATCTTGCAAATATTAAACATGCTCACTCAGAACATCAATATCTCCGTCGAATCTATCAAGAGCAATATACAACAGTCTAATGCTGAGGCAATAGAGACATCAGCAGTCAACTTTAAACAATTTGTACTTGATATTATCGATATTATGAAAACGGTTGAAGACGTAAGCTCTGAAGCAGAAGCAGAAGCAGAACAGAAACCAGAAGTTGCTGAAATGTCTGAAACTCTTAAGTCTATACTTCAGACATTAACTCTTTTTACTGAGAATGTTGACACAACGATAGATCAGTTAATTGATTCAGTAAAGGAAACTGCTGATGTAGAGATTCAACAATCTACATCAACTTTTGATAGTTTCGTTCAAGATTTAATGGAAATTCTTGAGAATGTATACTTATCATTGCGAAAACTCACTATGTCAAAATCGCAAGAGCTGTATAAACAGCTTGAAGAGATTACTGAAAATATCACATCTCAAAATATGGATCTAAACAAAATTGAGAAAGACTTAACTAGGATAAATACTCAAGAAAAGCATGATTCAGACGACTTATCAGCAATTAATAAGAGATTAGAAGAAGTTAATAAGAGAATCAGCGAATTACATGAAAAAATAGAGAAATCTGAAGATGAGGTTAAGCAGAGGAATATTATAATAGAAGAAAAACAAAAAGAGAATTTCAACGAAGAAATAAAAAATGTAAAACAACTCAAAGAGGCCTATTGGGAAAAAGTTTCTACTATCAAGGAAGATATCGAATTAAAGCAACAAGGGTTAGACCATCTGCAAAAACAACTTCAAGAATTGCAGGGAATACAAAATTTTTATGAAAAAATCATTGATATTGAGAATAATATCCAAGAACTAAATTCAAATATAGAAAATAAGAAAAATACTATAATTAACACTGAAGAAAACATTAAAAATCTCAATTTAGAACAAGATGCTTTAACTTTAAAAATCGAATCTCATATTTTAGAAAAAAATAAGTTTTGGGAGAATACAGAAAAGCTAAGAATTCATATTGGTGACCAGAATAAAAAATTAGAGAGTACAATGGACAAATTAAGAGCACTTGAAAATGTTATGATGATTATCAATTCGATTGAAGAATTAGCTAAGGAAAACTTGGAAGCTAACGCCAGTATTACAACCAGTACTCAAGACATAGAGGGTTTTAATACCCAAGTAGAAGAGGTACAAAAGAAAGTCAATGATATCCAATTAGTCATAGATGCTTTAAGAGAAGATAAAAACAAAGAGTTGGAAGCACAAAAGAAAACTCAAAAAGAATTAAATAAATTCAATAAAGATCTTCAAAACATACAGGCAAAATTAAACGAATTAAATAAAAATAAAGAACGAGAACAGAAAATAATATCTCTTAACCAAGACATCAAAGAAACTGAGAAACAAATAGAATTAATAGTAAAAGATATTGAAAACATTGAAATTGAGTTAAAACAAGAAGAAGATAAAAAGAACATAAAACAGGAAGAAATCAATAAAGAGATTCAAGGAAAAGATATATCCTGGCAAAAACAAAAAAATTATCAGAAAGTAATAAACGACCTACGTTCTGATCATTCGATGGAAAATTCAAAACTAAACAATTTTGAATCAAAAAAGATTATTACTACAGATCAGATAGAAACCCTTTACCAGAGATCGAAGGATTATGGCGCTTTGCCAGCAGTGACCGAAGAGCTCTCAGAATCTGGATTACAATCAGATATTTCTACAGCTACTAACAAGAAAAAAGCTTTGGAACCAGTTAACTTAAAAGCTATTACGCAATTTGATACTGTAAAAGAGAGGTTTGACGAAATAGATATGAGAAGGCAAACAATACAACGTGAAAGAAAAGCAATTCTCGACGCTATTGAAAAAATCGAATTAGAAAAAACTAGAACATTTATGAAGGCTTACCACGAAATTAATCGTGAGTTTGCTCGCATATTTCAGAAGCTTTCACCGGGGGGATCTGCTAAAATGATTCTTGATAGACCAGATAAACCTTTTGAAGGAGGATGTAGTATAGAAGCTAGACCTCGTGGGAAGCGTATTTCCAGTTTAGAAATATTGAGTGGAGGAGAAAAAACACTCGTCGCTTTGTCATTTATTTTTGCGGTTCAAGAATTTTATCCTGCGCCATTTTATATTATGGACGAAATAGATGCCGCATTAGATGGCCCAAATGTTCATAGGGTAAGTATGGTAATTAAAGAATTTTCCAGTCAAGCGCAATTTATGGTAATAAGTCACAGAGAAGAAAATATTGTTAACGGTGACCGAATATATGGAGTATCTATGCAACAGAGTGGAATAACCGACATCTTTAGTGTCGATTTAGAAGAAGAAGCGAAAAGGTTACTCGAACTTCCGGATGTGCCCCCTAATATTGAAGAAAATTAAAAATTATAAGCTTAAGGTGCCTAATCGTTCCAGAAAATGAGAGTGAGGAGAAAAAATTTAACTTCAGCGAATGGAGTGTAAAACAATTACGAGATTTTGCAGGTAAGAATAATATAAAAATTCCCCCTAAATCTAAAAAGAGTGATATTATAAAGCTTCTAGAAGAAATTTCTTTTCATCCGGAATTTGTAGATAGAACTCAAGAAGATGAGGATGTGGAAGAGGAATTAGAAGAGGAATTGATTGCTGGTGTAGAAGAAGATCCCGCATTACTTCACAAAGAAAAATTGGATTTAAAATTTTGGCAAAAACCCCCCTATTCTAGCTTATTGGATCCAGAAGTAGCAAAAGAGTCCAATGTTGCATTTTATGACCTATCTTCATTAGTAGATAAATTCTTTAATAATATGCTTCACGAAGATTTAATAAATTATAAGATAGCAGGAATAGCGCTTAAAACTTCAGCAGTATTACATCATTACAAAATTTCTAGTATAATACGAGAAGAGGAACAGATTCAGAAAAAGGAAGAATTAGCACAATTTAGAGAAAAGCATGGTAGATCAATACCCAAATCTTTACCACAACCTATTCAACCTAAAATGTTAATCTCCACAAAAGACGAATTATTTGACGCGATGAGATCTGCAATTATAGAGACTATGCAAAATAAAGAAAAGCTAAAGAGGCGAAGAATGAGACGGGAGGAATTAAAAGATCAAAAAATTCAAATGAAATCTAAAGCGCAACTACCAAAAGAACTTTTAAAACACATTAGCGGGAAGGATCAAACAGTAGAAGAGTTGCATGAATCTTGGTTTAATAGAATAAAAACTAAAATAAAGCTCGATGGTAAAGAAACGACTTTTTTTGAAATGGCAGAAATTATTAATTCCAAAGAAGATAGCGATATTGGCAAGAAGTTTGCTTTTGTGCGTATGTTTTTAGCTTTAATGTTCCTCTCGACTGGTAATAAGTTAGAACTATTTCAAGACGAAGATTTTAAGAATTTCTCAATAAATTTAAAAAAATAATCAATTTTATATAATTTTGGTGATTTAATTTGAACGAAAAGAATGATAAAGAACCTGAAAATCATTTTGATGCTGAAACGAATGAGGACGCATCTTTAAATGAGACTTATGGTGAAGACATTCCTCAAGAAGAAAAGAGTTCAGAAGATATTGAGATTGATTTAGAGATCACAGAAACCATAGAAGAATATCTTAAAGAAGATTTTGAAGAAGAAGAGATCAAAGAAGAGATTAAAGAAGAATTTAGTATCGAGGAAGAAGAATCATTGAGTATCGAGCCATCAGAAGAACGGTTAAGTGAACAAGATACCGAATTTGTTGGAGATGATAAGGATGAATCCCAAATACCTCAAGAACTCACGAAAGAAGAATTAGAATTACAATTAAAAATTCTACGGAGAAATTTAATAGAGGGTGCGCTCTACGCCGCTGGTAGGCCTTTGGATGTAGAAGAATTATCAACTAAATTAGAAATCCCAAAAAAAGAAGTAGAAGAACTTGTAAGAGTTGTTGCTTTTGATTATTTAGAACATGAAGGTGCATTGATTGTAGCTCAAATTGGAGAAAAGTATCAAATGCAGCTAAGACCTGAACTTACCGAGACAGTTTCCAAATTCGCTAAAGGTGGTGCTATTGCTGAGCGCTACTTAAGAACACTTACAGTAATTGCGTTAAAACAGCCAATTTTAAAGTCAACCGTTATTAAATTAAGAGGAAGCGGTGCCTATGAGCATATTAAATATTTATTAGAAAATGATTTAATCACAGCTGTAAAAAAAGGGAGGTCAGCTGAATTAAGCACATCTGATAAGTACGCGGAAATGTTTGGATTACCTAAAAATAAGGAAGAACTGAAAAGAATGATGATCTCACAATTAGGACTTGGAGAAAACACTAATTAACTCCTAAATTATGAATGTTCACATTTCAATCGAGGTTAAAATCTCCCAAAATACAAATTAAGAAAATTCAATGCTTTATTTAAAGAAAAAAACAGTTAAATTCAAATCCTCGGAATACTCTTGAAGTTCTGGGGTTGTTTTTATATCTTTTTCTTTTTTTCTATCAATAATTTCAAACTTTTTAATTCTTATAGTGTTCGATATGTCAGTTTTAATCTTTTCAATATCATCAATTAGATTTTGACTTGTGGAGATTACGACCTTATTAATCTCTTGATTTAACGGTATTTGAAGTTTTGATTTAAAATTTCTAAGAATTTTGATAACGCCAAAAATTATTCCACTTCTCTTGTATTTCCTTGAACTTAAATCGTTTAGGATATTCGTTCTCTTGAGACATTTAGACACAACATTAAAAAGATAATTAAAATAATAGTGGACCTGACGGGAATTGAACCCGTGACCTCTTACATGCGAAGCAAGCGATCTGCGACTGATCTACAGGCCCATATTTATCATTATTAATACAATAAAAAAATAATGATAAACTAAAAATTTTTGTGATTTTGGATTGAGAAATATAGAAATCACAATTATATGTAATTAAAACTCCGTTCGACCAATAATCTCGTCTTGTGCGGATTTAGATAATTCTGTAAACAATACGGAATAACCAGCGATGCGTACAACTAAACCTTGATATTCTTTTGGATTTATTTGAGCATCACATAGAATTTCTTTTCCAACTACGTTAAATTGAATGTGATAACCTCCGTTTTCTTCAAAATAGGTTCTAATGAGTGGAAGGAACAATTCTATCTTTAGTGTGTTTGGATGAAATGCCAATATTACTGAGTTTCCATTTGTTATTAACTCATTATCCAGCTTCATAATTGAATTAAGTATCGCCGTTGGACCGTTTTTATCCCTTCCGTTGGTTGGACCAACTCCATTTGAGAGCGGTTCTCTTGCCTTCCTTCCATCAGCGGAGGCTGCAGTAAAAACTCCAAATGCCATGTGAAAAGCTGTAGAATAAATTCCGGGATGATACTTTCCACCTCTATAATTTTTGTGTTTAAGAATTTCCTTACAGAACAATTCTGCTACATCGTGAGCTATAATGTCGACATAGTCGTTATCGTTCCCAAACTTAGGGACTTTATTAATAAAGATTTGTCTTATTTCCTCTCCCTTTTTCCCATTATAAGTACCTCGGTAATTCTTTGATACGATCTTGATCAATTCTTCCAAAGAGAATATTTTTTCCTCGTAGACCATTTTTTTAATTACAGCAAGAGAATCGGCAACCGTAGATAAACCAATTAGTTGAGTCGTAGTAAAATCATATTTAGCGCCTCCACTTGTGATATCACACCCCAGTTCAATGCAATCGTCTATAGTTGCGGATAAAAAGGGTTGTGGATTGAGCTCAGCAATAGCTTTTTCAAGGAAAGACATCGTTTCTACCAAATTTTTAACAAAAAAGCTAAGTTGGTTCGAAAACTCGTCCCATAAATCTTGGTATGAAGTGAGCTTTTTTGTGTTTTCAATGCCATATGTCCTTCTTGTAAACATATCTGTCCCGTTGTTCAAGGTTAATTCTAAGCATTTCACAATATTTAATTGAGTGGCATTTGTACATCCAAATGATTTAAAAGTATGTGTTGGTTCTACACACCCTATTGGTGCATATTCACGCGCATCTTCTAGAGTATAGCCAAGATTGTTAAGACCTGGAATCATAACAATGTCGTTAAACAACGCAATACTAGCTCCTGATTTAATAGCTTCTCCTGTTTTTACAAGCAACTCGTCTGGAGATTTAGTATGAATACGGACAGAAAAAGTAGGTTGAACCGTTTTTAATTTTTTGTACGAATCTAAGAATAGATACGACAATTGATTAGTAGCGTCGTTTCCACCTTCATCAACGCCTCCTATCGTCAAATTTGCAGTAAGAGGCGGTCCTTCTGCAGCTATAATTCCTTTATGGAGGACATAATTCCAGAGAGTTGAAAGCTTCAAGTAAAAACATTCAATTAAAAATTGTACTTCTTTATCAGTTATAACTCCCTTTTTTTTATCTTCAAAATAAAAAGGATAGAGAAGTTGATCAATGCGTCCAATACTAATAGCAAAACCTCCATCCTCGAGACCAGCAATTATATGAGTGAAAAATAATAACTGAAAGGCTTCTTTAAATGAGGATGGTGGATTACCAGAGATATTAGAACAAATTTCAGCAATTTCATAAAGTTCTTTTTTTCTATTACGATTGCCTTCTTTTTCTGCTAATTTAGTTGCCATTATTGAGAATCTTTGAATAAACTCCTTAGAACCATCTAAAACAATTATAACTGACTCCAAAAAGTCTATTTTCTTTTGATCTTTTGAAAATTCTTTCATCTTCTCTCTTGCTTTTTGAATTAAGCCGTTAAATCCAGCCTTTAAAACATTATGATGTCCTGGGAAGAAATGCCCCGTCCCGTTAGTTATGTTTGTATCCACAATATAAAGTAGATTTAGCATGAGATCGGTTAATTCGGGACTTAAAAAAGAGTCAAATCTGGATTTGGTAGTCTCTTCTTCGTTTTTCCAATATGGTATAATTTCTTCGATTATGATTTGTTTATCGTTATCTGAAAGTAATAGCCGTTGAGTTTCTCGATTGTTATAAAGGTTAATATCCTGCTCAATTGTATCAACACGTACTTCAGGATATAATGGTGTTCCAACAAATTTAGTACATCGGTTCCCAACAACGAATTCATCTTCCCATATTTTTATTGTCATATTCGTCAATAAATGATACATCGCTTTCGCAAACCTAATGTTTTGGGGTTCATTCTTTGTAGCTTTATATGACTCAGTGAAAAGTTTAGCTCTTTCTATACAAAGTTCATGTGGTTGGGAAACAACTTCTTCTTTCATTCTTAAAATGCGATCCTTATAATCAGGTGGTGAAATTTGCTCTACTTGCATTAAAAATCAACAAAATTCGTAATTACTAAAGTCGAATAATCACTTTGTATTAAATTTTAATATAATTATAAGACTAAATAAAAGTAATTATAATTGAATGTTATCTATCTAATTTAGAATCAAAACTTCCTTAATTAGTCCCCTTTTCTGCGAATTGCTATTTATATTTCTTTTAGCTTTCAATGTAATAATTTTAAAATCTTTATATAAATCCAATATGAATTCGGAATAGGAATTACTCAGCATTAGATTACACCCTCTTCTATTAAGTTCCTTAAACACTTCAAATAATCTTATCTGCGAAGACTTGTCAAAACTCCTTTTAGTATAACTTGTAAATAAAGCAGTGTCAGAAAGTGGAAAATATGGTGGATCTAGGTAAACAAAATCATCTTTTTTTGCATAATCTAAGCAGATTTCGAAAGAACCCATAAAGATTTCAACATTCTTTAATATTTGACTAACATTTCTTAAATTTTTCTCGTCGCATATTTTTGGATTATTATGCCTACCAAAAGGAACATTAAAGAGACCTTTATTGTTAACCCGATATAATCCGTTGTATCCGCTTTTATTTAAATAAATGGATCGTGAAGCTTTATCAACATCTGATAGTTCAGCAAATTTTTTGCAATCCCGATCGAGAGCTCGAATTTCATAATAGTAATTCTTTTCGTACTTATGTTTTTTTAGAGATATTATTAAATCCTCTACATCTTCTTTTATAACCTTGTAGCAATTTATTAAATCGGGATTATTATCTGATATAATTGAGTTATTAGGAAGTAAATGGAAAAAAACAGCTCCACCACCAATAAAGGGCTCAACATATTTATTAAAATTTTTAGGAAAAAATTTATCCATTTGTGAAATTAGTTGCCTTTTACCGCCAGCCCATTTTAAAAAAGGATATGGTCGAGTTTTTTGCGACAAATTTGTAATAAGGATCAAAATATTTTTTGTACTGTTTATACTATATAAAAATATAGATTAAAAATTAACAATTACTATACACATAAATTAAACTAGTAGATTTTTACGATGATTGATAAACAAAGATTTGAAGAATTATTCAATGAACGACTCATCAAGGACATTTCTGAAGAACAAATCGATATCGTTTTAACAGGGCAATATGGAAAAGCTTTAGAACTGCTTAGAGATGCAGAGGCAACGGGATTATTTCCCGCTCTTGTAGGCCCTCCTGGAGTTGGAAAAACAATTCTGTGTCGATATTTTGCAAAATTAAGAGCAAAAGAAAATAAAAATAAGAACTTTCATTGGTTAACTCTTGACGAATCAATAAAACCAAGCCATTTCATTGGAAGTTTCGATCCTGCAATTACTTTAAAGAAAGGATTTGTGCTAGAAGCGTTCAATCCTGGACCTCTTTTGAGAGCTATGTTGGAGGGGGGGACGTTTTTAGCAAATGAGATTAATAGAGCTACCGAATATTCACAAAATACGCTATTAGAACCATTAGAGGAAGCATCTATCAGCATCCCTCACCTCGGAAGAATAAAAGCCGATAAAGATTTCTTTTTTATTTCTGCGATGAACCCTGAAGAATTATCTGGAACCCATCGATTATCTGAGGCATTGAAGGATAGAATTAAGGTATGGATCAAACTAACATATCCAGATAAGGCTACTGAGCTGGATATTATCAGAATAAATTTACCAGAACATTTTGAAATTGAAGAATCAGAATTAGAACTAGTTTATTCCATAATAAATGAAACAAGAAAAAATAAAATAGATATCGAGGTACCAGCCTCCATTAGAGCAGGTATTGCTATTGCTAAACTTGTAGGTCGTAGGCGTTCTTTAGAAAAAAGAGGAGAACTAAAAGAAAAAGCGTCAATATATGAATATCTTTCAGAAGTCACTCAACATGTTTTGCTAGGTTCAATCAAACCAAAACCGGGCACAAAAGTGGAAAATATAATTAATAATATCATACACAAAACTTTAGGTTCTTAGGAGGTATTTAATAATTTTATGGGCGTTTTTCCAGAAAATCCTTGTGAATTTGCTGTAGATTTCATTCGTAAGATGAGAAGACATCGTGATATCGTTCAGATACCAAGTTCTCGACAAGTGCTATCTATCCCTAAATTAATTTTATCAAGGTATTATCGCAAAGGCGTGGTAACTGCTAACGATTACATAGAAATAAGCGCAGTGACTTCTTTTCCAGACAACCAAGAATTAGCAAAAAATCTAGCTTTTCAGATTCTCTTTCCTAATTATAAAAAGGACATTATGGATTCATTCTTTCAAGAAGATGATAAATTTGAAGGTGAATTTGGCGAAGAACTAGAAGAATCTGATATATTAACAGAACTTGATAAGCTACAAGAAATGATCGATGAAATTGAGATGACTAAATTACTAGATACGGACAAAATTCAAAAATTAGAGGATTTTTTGGAAGAATTAAATTCTAAACGAGAGGAAGAGCCTTATAAATCCGCTTTAAATTTTTTCAATGATGACTCAGAATTATTTAAAGAAGAGATTTCTTCTTTAGAAGAGTTGATACAAGAAGCGCAAAAAAGGTTAGAACAAAAAATTAACTCATTGAGTCCGGAAGATTTAAAAGCCGGTTCTAATTTAGGTTTAAACGACATGATTCAGCAAAAATCCATACGAGAATGGGAAAAACTTGCAAGTAAGGCTCTCACTGATCAAAGCATCGTAGAAGATTTAACGAGGTTAATTAATGCGAATAAACTTGACGATCTTTTAAAATCTATAAAATTTATTGGGGATACATCGGACAATCAAAATATACAGGAACAGATAAACCAGGTTAAAAATCAACTACAAAACCAGATTAATAATCTAGATCAACTATTTAATGCAGCGAAAACATTAGGTGAAACACCTAAATTTGATCAAGATAAAATTCTAAATAGCTCCTTAAACCAGTCCTCCTTTGAGCATAATTTCAATCTAGCTGACTCATTAGATCAGTATTTTGGAACCAATTTAAGAGAAGAGTTACTTAATAAGCTAGATCAGCAATCTTTAAATTCTCAGCTAAGCCTATCATTGGAATCTTTGACAAAAAATGCCTTAGCAAATAAAACTTGGAATAGTTTATTTAACCAAACCCTTGAAAATGCTATAAAGGAGGCAAACAATCAAAACATCAAGTTCGAAGCTCTAAAATCGCTTTCACATCAGATACAGCAATTAATGAATAGTTGTCCGAATATTCAATGTAGTCAGAAAATATCTCAAAAATTGCCCGATTTAATTTCTCAAACATTAGCGGCTTGTGATACGCCAGATCAATTAAAAAATGCAACTGAGTTCTTAAGGAAAATTGGTTTAAGCCCTAACACTGATGACATTAAAAGAATTGGAAAAGAATTAGGTATGTCAGAAGAGGATATATATGAACTTGTGGAACCTGATTATCAACTGCTAAAAAAAATGGTTGAAGAAAAAGTCGCCGATTTTCAAAGGATTAGCAATCTGATTAACCAACTGCGAGATCAACTAAATAAAGAAAGAATCAAAGAATTACTAAGCAGCGCATTAGCCAACAATAACCGTGATGCCTTAGCTGCTATTGGCCATTACAATATGGGTGAGGCATTAAAAGGGGCGCAACAGATTGGTGGAAAAGAAGGCCAAGATAAACTGATCTCTTGTTTATCTGCGGGAAGTGGCGAAAACCTACTTAAACAATGGTTTATTCATCGGAATAGTTTACCTGAAGAAGTTAAAGTGAAAGTAAAAGAATTAGCAAAAAAAATGTTAATTGATTTAGGTGTCTATTATTCCAGAGCACGATTAGGTAGTGCAACAACGGGTACAATACCGATTAATGTAGTAAGGCCATATTCAATCGGGGATGATTTTGAAAACATAGATTTAGAGGAAACAATATTTAACCTTTTAGAAAAAGGCAAGAAATTGGATCACATCAATTATGACGATTTTTATGTTTACGAGACTGCGAAGGGATTGCGCTCATTTTGTTTTGAACTTGATATCAGTGGTTCTATGACAGGTGAAAAACTTGCATATATGGCGATTTGTGTGACGATGTTAGTATATGGCATGAGAAAAGACGAAATTGGTGTTGCTTTTTTCGAGTCAGATACGCATGTATTAAAGAATCTATCGGAAAAAGTAGATTTGGAAAAATTAGCAGATGATTTACTTACGGTTTCTGCTAGGGGAGGTACCCGGCTTCAAAGTGCTTTAGAATGGGCAAATAAACAATTCAAAGAAAATTCTAGCTCTCGTGAAAAATTAAATGTTCTATTTACTGATGCAGAAATTTTCGATATTCAACAGGCTAATGAAGAATTAAGAAAATTTCGTTCTTTAAATGTAGATTTCGTATTAATTTCTCCAGAATCCTCCTTTAATTTAAAAGAAGCCAAAAATATGGTAAAAAATGCTAGAGGGCAGTTGTTAACAATTAAAGACTGGAATGAATTTCCCAAACTTATCTCAGAGATTATTAAATCGAGATTTTAAAACCATGACTAAAAACCTAGTATCTGAAATAATATCTGAAAGGTTCGGAGTCGAAAAATACAAGGAATCATTAAAGTATCCAATAAATAAAATTAATATTATCTCGTTGAAAGAAAATCCGATAGAGATAAGAGCAATCATTTTTGATAAGGAACGTGAGTATCATTTAATTATTGATGAGAAGAGAAATGAAATTTTTCATGATTGCGATATGTTTTTTTCTGGAATGGATATCGGTAATAAAGTGTGTCCTCACTTGATTACGCTTCTTTTAATGGTAAAACCGTCAATTTCAAAGAATGTCTTAAACAATATTAATAATTTCAACTTTACATCTGAGGACTATAATTCTAAAAAAAAAAGTAAAAACTATTTAGAATTAGCTAATACTTCTATTGAAAATAATAATTGTATCGAAGGTTTAAATTATCTCAATAAAGCTATATTTAATAATGAGGATTGTGAGCCTATAATTGAAAAATATCTAAAGACTGCTATAGAAAACAATCTAAACTTAGAACTTTTTGAATTTCTCCAATCAGCCTATAGCAGTGATTTAGGTCCATATCTTCATGCTTACGATAATTTTATAGAAGAAGGCTTCAAATCGTTTTTAAAATCAGCTTCGATATATACTTTTTTTGATCTTCTCCGAATTATTGAATTTATTGATAAAATTTTAGATTACTACGAATTTAAAAATGAATCATTTGTCTTTTCTTTAATTTCTAAATTAATTATGATGGCAAACTCCAATAAATTTAACGAGAAATATTTATCAATCTATTTTATTAAGAAAAAATACGAAATCCTCTCGAAATCTAATCCGATATTTAAAGATATTCTCACATCAAAAGATTACGAAGCTTTTAAACACAAACTGTTGAACTATTTTTTAGACGAAATTGATAATTTTATCATATTAGACAAATTAAAGTTGATGAAAAGACAATTCGATGTATTCGAAATTCCGAAAAAACGATATTACGAAGAATATAAAACCTATAAAAATGAAATAAAAGAATTAGAAAAGAAAGTCTATTTAAAGAAATTTGCATTTTTAAGATATTTTAAGGAGAAATATAACATTAAAAAAACAAAAATTGATTTTCGGAAAAAACGTAATGCTTATGAAGTTAATCACGATAAGGAAAACCTTAAAAATCCCGCTTATATTTACGTGATAAACCATTTAGGATTCTACGGAGTGAATGAATCCATAATTAAACCTTCAGAAATAGGTTTAAATTACTTAATATTTGAGGAATTATTTCTAGACGATTTACATAATTATCATGATATTCTCTATTATAAATTAAAGTTTTGGGGTGAAGAAAATAAGTACGAAATTAATACTGTTGATGTTTTCTCATTGTTAAGTAAACCTATGGAATATAATTATGATGTTGATCAAAATTACTCTAATATTGATGAACTTACAATAATTGAATGGGATTTAGCGAGTAAACCAAGCCAAGGTAGTTTAGTCAATGCTTACGGTGTGCAAATCGTTATACCTGATCAAAACACAGCCCTTTTTCACGATATTAAACCATTTGATTTATGTTTCTGCCAGAAAAATCCAACAAAAATTGAGGGAAATCTAATTAGAACAAATATAGTTAGAACAATAAATATTATAACAAAATGTTCTTTTAAAGATGCTATAAGCAGCATAGAAAAGGGGATGAGTTTTATCGAAGGTTATTACCCTTTTTCTTTAGTTTCATCTGTTCTCAAGAAAAAAATCAGTCCCTTCGAAGCATATGAGAAAGCTTTAAATAATGCCAATAAGCAGTTTATACCGTTTTACGGGAAGTTCGTAAAAGCTTTTAGAAAATTCCTATTTCATTTTATTAATAAAGAAAAAGGGTATATTTACGAAATTTTAAAAAAGAACCCGAGAGAAAATGCAAACCAATTCATAATCTTATTAAATATAACAACCGAACTTTCAGGATTAGATTTACTTTATCCTGAGATATTCTATGAATTACTCAACGAGGATACTGATTTAAATGAATTTAGAAAAAATTTAATGAAAAAAATACATTCGATTATAAAAGACATCCTTAAGTTAAGGGAAATCGGAGCAACAGAAGTGTTCAATCTTAAAAAAATGCGAAACACACCCTTTGTCAAATACTCGAATGAAATTCTTAAAATAAGAAAAGAAGAATTTGAACAATCAAAAGTTTATTGTTATACTCAGGATGAAAAATTATCGTATCAAATTTCTGAGTTAATAAAAACCTACTATGGTGGTCAATTATCGGAAATATTACATTTAAACCTGAAGACCACTATTAACCAAGAGGTCTTCAACAAAATTTTAAATTTCGCTTCTAAATTAAATCTGAAGTTAAATGTGATTAATAGATTGCCCTAGCTGTAATTTCCCGTATACACCATCGTAACCGGGGATAAACCAATAATCTACTATTATCAATTATAATTTTTAATTTAATTCTCAAATAAAATTATTTAAATCTTTATTTCGAATAATACAATTATAGACGAATATCTTTAGTATTAAATAATTAGAATAAAATATTAAATTTTTGTGCTCAAAGACGAAATTACTGGGCGTAACTATGAAATTATCTGAATTTGGAATAAAATTTCTGCGTTTAGCACTTCGCATAGACAAACATATCAAGGGATATGTAGATTTTTATATTGGTCCTAAAAAATTATGTAAAATCGTTGACAATGAGGTTATAACTTCACCAAACAAACTATTAACCGATTGCAAAGCTTTACAAAAAGATTTGTTTAAACAAGGTTACGAAAAAAAACGTGAGCGATATTTAGAAAAAATATTAATGGCGATGAGGACTTCGATCGGAATTCTAAACGGTATCGAGATTTCAATTAAGGAACAATTTTTAAGGCTATATGATGTAGTCTTACAGCCAGTTAACGAATCTGAATTAGATAACTTAAAAGAAGAGTTTAACGCAGCGTATGGTGGTATTGGAAGTTTAAAAAAACGAATGAACGATTTAAGAGCACGACGAACTGTTCCTGAGGGTATGGTATTTGAATTATTTAAGAAAGCTCTCAACATCACGAGCGTGCGAACTAAAGAATTGCTTGTCGATCTCTTACCTGAAAATGAATATATTAATTTAGAGCTAGTAAAAAATAACAATAATAATAAAATTAAATGGACGTATTACAATTGGTATCTGGGTAATTTTCGCTCCCGAATAGAAGTCAACCCGAATTATAACATGTATTGGACATCATTTTTGCCTGCTGCCGCTCACGAAGCATACCCCGGCCATCATACAGAATTTATTGTCAAAGAACAGAGACTATATCGCGAATTAAATCAATTTGAACACTCAATCCTGCTACTAAACTCGCCCAAGTTAATAATTAGCGAAGGAATAGCGAATATAGCAGTGAATATGCTTTTCAACTATCGGGAGCAAGCAGAAATTAGTTTACGAGAATTTTGTCAAGACTCGTCAAAAGAATCTTCTATTGAAGCATTAATAGCGCAAGGCAAAGTAAAAGGTAAACAATCGCTTTTTGGGTATAATTTCGCTTATCATGCTCTAATTGATGGATGGAGCAAAGAGAAATTAATTCGATACGCAACCAGTTTTGAAATCCTTAGCCAAGAAATTATAAAAAATCGAATAAATTATCTTTTAAATCCAGTACATTCAACTACTGCTTTCTCGTATAGTATAGGAAGCAAACTAATAATAAACAAATATGGGGGATTTCCTTCGGTTAAGAACTTTCGAGACCTGCTTATCAACCCAATTCTCCCCTCCGATTTAGCATAAAATTACATCCAAAAAAATTTTCATTAACATTAGCTTTAAAAAATAAAAGTTCTCTCTCTTTTTTTAGGAGTTTAAATAAATTTTATCAACTAATAAATTGTTTTAGAAGAACTTAACATAAATATTTCAGTTTGGTTTCAAATTTAAAAAAAAAAATTAGTTAAAAACAATTCATATAAAAAACAAAGTGAGAAAAAATGCCTGGTCAAACAGACGCAACGCCATAAAATGATGCTTTTTATAAGTGCATCACATATTTTCTTTTTTAAGATATTATTAATATTGTTAAATAGATCTTTTAATTTGATAAAATTTAATACAAGTCGTTTGAAAGAAATGAATTTGAACAATCAAAAGTTTATAGTTATACTTAGGATGAGTAATTATGGTATCAGATTTCTGAGTTAATAAAAACCTATTATGGGAGCCAATTATTGGAAATACTAAAAATAAATATGAAAACCGCTATTAACCAAGAAATTTTTAACAAATTTTTAAATTACGCTTATAAATTAAACCTAAAGCTAAATCTAAAGCTAAATGTGGATAATTGATTGTTCTAGCTGTAATTTCCCATATACACCATCGTAACCGGGGATAAACCAATAATTTCCTGATTTTATTTTATTAATTACTTCACGTAATTCATAAGAAATTGGATAAAAATCGGTAGAATTTTCCCAGATGTTAAATTCACCATTGGCAGCTTCAACAATATTTCGATATAAAGATAGATTTTTATTTTTATACTCAGGCCCTCCATAAACAATCGATATTAAATGTAGTAGTGGAACAATGTATTGAAAATTATCATTTATAGGTATATCTGAGTCTTTTAATTCATAAACTCTAGATAAAACACCCTTAGTCAGTGTTTTCCCGCATATAGGGCAATCCATAATATTTCTTTTAGGACTACAAAAATACGAATTACTCGAAGAGTGACGACTAGAACGGTGACCATCGTAATAATACTTACCCTCTGATGGATTAAATTCGTAAGTTTTTACAATTTTGTTTTCTCTAATTGATGTAATTATATCCCGATAAGTTACTCTGTTTAAATCTAATATGGTCGCTTCTCTTCCTAACCTATGAAAATATAGTGAGTGGCTATCAGAATTTGATATTATTGAAAAATTATTCAATTCCATGATACCTCTTATCATGGTAGGATCAGCACTTAATCCTGTATGAATTCATTCCTTCACCTAATGCTTCTCTTAATGACTCAAAATGTAAATTATTTCCCAGAATACCATAAAATGGAGTAAATAGACTTCTGATTGTAGAACAAACTTAACCTGAGATATATTTGGAAAACTGAATAGACCGTCCGAATCTTCGTCTAAATTTAGTTTAATCTCCTTAAACCATAGAGGGTGGAAGCAGTCTCCCGTACCAACGATATCAATTCCTTTTATTCTACAATTTTGTGCTAAATTTTTTATATTTATTAAATTGCTAGTTCCTCCAGAATATCGACTATGAATGTGAAGGTCACATATTTTCTCCATAAAACTCGGAATATAATGTAAAGATCTTAGAGATGAATATAAATAGAAATATTTAATTTCCACGTTTAGTTTTTTGAAAAGTAATAAATAACAAATTATTGATACTTATAACGGGTGATCAAAATCAAAATAACTAAAAATTCTTCTACCAGACATCTTAACCAATAAAAAGTTCTCTCAATTCATAAAGAGAGTCAATGAAATGCAATATTTTTAAATTAAACATATTTCTTTATTAATAATATAATTTTATAATAATCGCAGAATCATGGTAAAAGAATTAATGAAACACCCCTCTAAAGACATTACCGAAAGCAAGGGAACAATATTAAGAGGAAAAACTATATGTATATGTTTAACTGGCTCGGTAGCATGTATTAATTCGCCTATAATTGCCAGAGAGTTAATGCGTTTAGGTGCTGAAGTAATTGCTACAATGTCAAAAGCCGCTACTGAATTAATAAATCCTTCTTTAATGCATTGGGCAACTGGAAATCCCGTCATAACTAAGTTAACTGGAGCAGTTGAACATGTATTTTTAGCAGGTGATAGACCAAATCATTTTGGAAAAGCAGATATAATATTAGTTTGTCCAGCAACAGCAAATACCATTTCTAAAATCGCAAATGGAATTGATGATACGCCAGTTACCACAGTAGTTTCAACCGCATTTGGATCATCTATACCAATTGTAATAGTTCCAGCTATGCATGAGAGTATGTTTCATCCTATTATTGAGAGAAATATCGCTAAATTGAAAGAATGCGGTATAAATGTATTAGGCCCACGATTATCTGAAGGAAAGGCTAAAATTGCAAAGCTTGATGAAGTAATTGATAAAGTAATAGATCTATTGATTACTAAAAAAGATCTTGAAAGTAAAAAAGTATTAATCACAGCCGGTCCCAGTCGCGAAGCTATTGATTCTATCCGATACTTATCCAATAAATCATCGGGAAGGATGGGTATTGAACTTGCTAAGGAAGCCTCTGCTAGAGGTGCAGATGTATTGCTAGTTGCAGGTGAATGCATGGTAAAAATACCTGATTACATAAAAACCATTCATGTGGAATCTGCTGATGATTTCATAAAGGCGATAAAAAATGAGCTATCTTACTCAAATTATGATATGTTTATATCTGCTGCTGCGATATCGGATTATAAACCAGTAGATTGCATAGAAGGTAAAATTTCCTCAGATAATGTAGAAAAATTGAATGTTAGCATGCATCTAACACCCAAAATATTGAATGTAGCACGACGGAAAGACTATAACCTTTTCATAATTGCTTTTAAAGCAGAAATCAATGTTTCAAGAACAGAATTAATCGAACGTGCTTACAGTCGACTTTTAAAATCTGAAGCGAATCTTATAGTGGCTAACGATGTAGGTCGCGACGATATAGGTTTCAATAGCAAAGATAATGAAGTATATATAATTGATAAAGAAAAACACATAACTCATATCGAAAAGTCTACTAAAAGATATGTAGCCTCAAAAATCATTGATGTGGCTTTAGATAATTACCAATCAAGAGAGAATTAAAACCATCTACTACTTTTTAATAATTTTTGTTGATTAAAGAAAAGATTTAAATAGTAATTCAATTTCTGTTCAAAATGATTGACCAAATACATTTTGTAAAATTGATTGATTTGCGTAAGTATCAGATTATTCGTGCAATATTAATTATAATACTTATAAAATCATTTATGTTATTATTTGATAATCGAGTTAAAATGATAAAAACAGATTGGTGTAATTGAAATTTCCTCTGAAGAAGAAGAAGGCAGAATAAAGCAAGGAACGATAGCACAATTCATGAGAAAGCGAACTCAATTAGTGGGTTTTGAATTTGGCTTTTGGAAACATCAGCAATACGCCTCCGAATTTCTAGATAATGCGTTAGATGCTATTGAAGAATTTCAGTGGAATGAGTTACAAGAGGGTGATTCACGAACTCAATTTTCTCTCGATCAAGAATTGACTTTAGAAAATTTATCGATTCTTCAAGAAGCGCAAATAGATGAAATTGATCAACCTCTATCAAATGAAGCAAAATTTGCTCTAATGCAAGAAATAGGAATAGAACCTTCAGAACCATCTAACACTGAAATAGAATCAACCATAGATATGGAAGAAGACGAATCTGGAGAAATTATCGATACAGAAGAGATCGAAGTAGAAGAAGAAGTAAAAAGAATTGTTGATGATATGAATGAAATCATAAAACCAGTGGAGCCAATTGTAGATATTGAACCACTTGTTATTATTCGCTTGAGAGAATCTGAAGCTGCTTCCTTTTTAACATCTGAATTATCCCAGAAAAATGTTATGACTTATACATTCGAAATTTTTGATAATGGTATAGGCATGCACAAAGGAGACATGCGAAAGTTTGGTAAATATCTAGCCTCTTCAAAAAGCCTTGAATTGAAGCAAACCCGTGGAAGTCAGGGTTTTGGAGCTCCGAGTGCATTTAGCGATGCTCAAAACACAACTGGAAAACCTATAGTAGCAGTATCAAAGTCAAAAGGTACTATATATGCTACTGTTTCAGAATTTTTTACAACCTCTAAAAATGAAAAGAAATATTTGGTTCGTCCTACAGAAGTAGACAGCAATTTCCTACATGGTACATATATAAAATTACATTATTTAAATGTAAAATACACCCGTGGTTTCGTAGATACCTATATTAAAGAAACAGCTTTAATGAATCCGCATATAACTCTTATTTTTATCGATCCATATGGGAAAGAATGGATTTATAGACGATTAGTCTCAAGTTTTCCAAAACAACCAAAATATGCTAAACCTCATCCGTCTTCAACAAATATTGGTGACTTACAAGATCTCTTAACAAAATCAGAAAAATTAACAATATCCGCATTTTTACAGAATAATTTCGTGAGAATAAGTTCAAAGACAGCAAGAGAGATTTTGAATATTGCAGAAAGAAACATAGAAGATAAATTATCTCTAATGATACTTAAAAATGGATTTATAAACAAATTAGCGAAAAGAAGCGATCCAATATACTTTTTTAAGTATGAAAAAAGGGTTTATGGGCGTTCAACAAAACCTAGAGACAAATTAATTATTTACGATATTGATTCCGAAGAATTGAAGAATAACTATTGGGAATCCATGGATAGACATAACAAATTTGATAAAGATTTGGAAAGATTATACAGAGAAATAAAAAAACATCAAGATCGTATGGATAAATCTGAGACAAAAAAAGATATAAAGAAAATTGAAAGAGAAATTAGTAATTTATTAAACAATATAGATAAAATTTTACTAGAAAGAGATAAAATTAAAAACGAATTAGAAAAGATTTTTAAAGATAATACTGGGTTAATAGAGGCAAAAAAATTAAAAAATCGTTCAGAACTCGAAGATTTAATCAATGAAGTTCAAATTTCTAAAGTAAAACCTTCTGAATTAACTAACAACCAATTTAATTCACTATTCCATGCTTTTAAATCTATCAAATATATGTCTCCACCAACAGATACAGCGATCCCAGTCGGAGATATTGTATTAGAAAGTACACTGATTAAAGAAATAGGGCTTAAAATATCCGAGAACATTGATGATTTTGATGATCCTATTGAAAACATAAAAACATCTTTACATATTCTTCAAGAGGATTTGAAAAGAGATCAAGACAAAAAAAAAAAAGCTAGAGAAGGTGAAATTATAGAAGATATTACCATAACACCTGACGATGTTAAAAATTTCAACTCAAGAATTCTCGCTAGTATGGATATTGAAGATCAATATTCAGAACTAATTGAATTTCAGGAAAAAATTGAAAAAAATATAAATTCTACTAAAGAAGTTCAGAAAGATTCTTATCAGGAAATATTTGATTTCTTCGCCGATAATTACACTAAAGATGATGATTTTGTAAGTGCAGAAACAAGACCACCTACTTCGGGCAAAGGATTAGCATATATTGTTGAAGCTGCATTAGCGTATTGTAACGATTCGAAGAAACTTGATACACCCAAACGTTCCAGGGATGTTCTCTCAAGATTCGTTAATAGAACTCCTAAGTTAAGAGATAGTGCTGATTGCGTAATCACTAAAGCAGTTCAATCTGTGAATTGGAAAAATTATAAATTAGATGTGTATGATAATAATCTTCCAAAAGGTCCAATTAAACTTCTCGTAAATGTTTCAGGTCCATATGTTCATTTAATGTTTAAATCACAGTCAAAAAACGCATTAGCTGAAGATGAAGAATTACTTAAAGAGATAAAATTTTGTCTTGAGGCAATAGGAAGGCGATTAAGAGTATATCTTAATCGTAAAGCGAATATTCGAAAGAGCGAGAAAAGAGCTGGTTTAATTGAGAGATATATCCCAATCTTTGTTCAAAGTGTCTTTAATATTGTATCACAAGGAGGAGGAAAATATAAGGGGAAAATTTCACAAAATGAATTGGAAAACTTGATGAAAAATGCAATTGGGATTAAAGCGCCTCCAAAAATTGAAGAAAAGTTATTACCCAAACCTGAAAAGATAGAAGCTATTGAATTAGAACCTAAAAAAGTTGAGATAAAATGGGAAGACACAGGAATTCAGACAAAAGTAATTTCTAAAACAGTAGAACCAAAGGATGAGATTCTCAGTGAAAAAACGCTTCTTAACTGGACTATAAGTCAACTAAAAGAATATTGTGTAGAAAAGAACATTTCTCTACCTTCTAACGCGCGAAAACCAGAAATAATTAGATTTATTCAAGAATTTTATGATAAGGGAGAACCAGAAAAAAGGATTCCTTTAGTCGAAGTAGTAAAAATACCTTTAACAACCGAACCAGTTACATCGGGAACCCTAGCAGAAAAGAGAAAACAATTACAAATTACTAATGGTGAAATAATTCATCAACAGCCGGTTAAAAAAGAATCAACAATTAGTACTCAACAACTTAAACCAGTACTAACTCAAACTCAATTGCCAATAATTACTACAGAGAAAATATCAGAAGTATTATCCGAAGATTGGCAACCAATAACAGCGTTAATATTTAAAATGAAAATAAAAGATATGATGGATGCTCGGTTTTTACAGATAAAACTGAAGGAATTGGAGCGTAAGGGATTGGTAATGGTAGAAACCAAGATGGGAAAAAAACATTGGAAATTAAAATAGTGTGATAATAGTGGCGAATAAAACTGAAAGTAAAAAGTGGGATATTAAAGAAGCTAAAAAGCTATTTCAAGAATATTTAGAAAAGGGGTTAGAAGAAGAGAAAAAAGAAGCAATATTACCGGAAAACACTGTCAAAATCGACGATCTAAATAAAAAACAAACTTTAGAGCGTATCTACAAATTAACGGATTCCATAATAGAAATGATCTATGAAAATGGAAGACCCTCAATTAAAATGCCTTCGAGAACGAGTGCAAATATAATCTGGGATGAAGAAAATGATTTACTACTATTAGGACAGCAGATCATGGAAAAACATTTTCATTCGCTAGGTAGTGTTGCTGACATTACAAGATTAATGAAAGTACTTGAGAAAGTCAACGAACTATTGCTCAAGGATATGCATGCAACAAAGAGGGAAATTTTTTATTCAGCAGTTCAACTATTTGGAGATCAGAAGAATAGCGATAAAAGTATTGAGGATGTCGCTACAATGTTATATACAACTAGGAACTCTACACATATAGTTGCTTCAGCTAAAGGATCATGCATTGGACGTCTTAGAATTAGAGATAAGAATGATATAATTGATTTGGAAGGTTTGGGAAGTGGCGGTTGGACGATTAGTCCAATGCTTGATAATGTTGAAATACTTGAATCAGATGCGGAATTTATTTTAGTCCTAGAGAAAGATGCAGCAATGATAAGATTATCAGAGGCCAGATTTTGGAGAAAATACCCCTGTATAATATTAACAGCAAAAGGTGCAGCGGATATTGCTACACGTATGTTCCTAAGAAGAATCAGTAAGGAGCTCCGGTTGCCTGTTTTTACTCTAGTTGATAGCGATCCATATGGGCATTATATTCATTCAGTTTACTTACGAGGATCTAAACGTTTGAGTTATGAATCACCCTTTTTAGCAACTCCCGATATAAAACTCTTAGGTGTACTTACGAGGGATTTGGAAAAATATAAAATTCCCAACGATTGTAGAATCCCTATGAATCAAACAGATATTAAGAGGACTAAAGAGATGTTAAGCGAAGATTTTGTAAAAAAGAATAAAGCTTGGGAAACAGATCTTAAATTAGCTCTAAATTTAAAAATGAAAGCGGAAATTCAAGCTCTCTCGACTTTTGGATTTGAATTCTTAACGGATCAATATATCCCTGAAAAATTATCAACTGGAGATTGGATATAACGTAGGTGATAAAACTATTGAAAATATTTTATAAAAAAGATGGGGGAATTGTACAACTCATAGATAAAGATAAGATGAAAGAATGGCCGATTGAACTGCCGCTTATTTTTATTGAATATGTCCGCAATAATCAACTAAAGGTATATGATGATCCAAAAATTAAAAAGGAAATAGAGAAATATCTTGATGAAGTCCTTACTGATGTTGCTATTCCCGGTTTAATTGAGGTCCTTGATGGCGATAATTTCGAAGAAATTAATAAAGCCTTGGTTAGAATTGAGGAATTAGCAAAAAAAAACACCGATATGGTTAAACCAATAAAGCCCTATGTAGAAAAATTAGTAAACAAGAATATTAAGGAAGTGAATAACCTTAGCAACTCAATAATAGATAGCTTTAATAAAGCAGAAAGAAAAAAGGAATTAGCTGAAAAAAGAAAAATAATGCAGGAAAAAGAAAAATCATTCTTAGCTGGTAATCTTAGTGGAGAAGAATACGCAAAGGCTCGGAAAGATTATTTGGTTTTGAAAGAATAAGTTGAATAAAATGAGTTGGGAATTTGAAAAGAATAATTTTTATAATTTTATTATTAGGAACAATGTTATTGGATTTTTTGATGAACCAATAACACTTAAATCAGGTCGAAAATCGTACTGGTATGTAAATTGGAGAACAGTTGCAGAAGATGTTTTTTTATTAAATATGGTTAGTGATTATCTTTTATTATTTGTAAAGCATTTAAATCTAAAACCTGACCTATTTTATGGAGTACCAGAAGGAGCTACGAAATTAGGGATTATTACTCAATATAAATGGGCGTTCAAGAACAAGAAAATAAAGCCTGGTATGTATACTCTATCGATGGGACGGGGAAAACCAAAGGAACACGGTGATTTAAAGGACAAGTTTTTTCTTGGAATTCCTAAAGGGAATGTAATATTACTTGAAGATACAACTACTACGGGAGGTTCTATGCTTCACACAATTGATGATTTAGCGAAAATTAATGTAAATATTATAGCAGCTATTGGTTTAACAAATCGAAATGAGATTAGAGATGATGGATTTACAGTTGAAGAAGCCATCAACAATAAAGGAGTACAATATTATTCAATGAGTGATGCAATAGATTTATTACCGAAATTAAAACCTAATCCAACAGTCGTTACTCATATTGAAAATTACTTCAAAAAATATGGAAAAAAGGGGATCAAATTCTAAAATTTACCCGTTTCTATTTATTATTTAAAAAAAAAGTTCTCCATACTTTAATTAGCTCAAACAGCTTGTTAAACAGGATTATTTCAGAAGATGTTAATCTCCTCTCATCTTCTGAAGATAGATTAGATTTAGCTAATTTTAACAATTTTAGAAGCCGACTATCCACAATGTTTGTTGAATATGATGTAAACCTGTCTAAATCTATTTTTGGTTTGTTCTTTTCTTGTACCTCTTTTTCGATGAAAAACTTAGACTCTTTAATTTTGTTTAAGAAGTAATTGTTCTCTCTTTGTAAAAGCATCTGATTATCTCGTTCGCTTATTGCATATCTTTGGACATCAACATTATCGCATTTTTCGCTTATTGCTAACTTAAGGATGTTATTTTCTATAAAAGAGAGGGCTACAAAAAAGGGTAGGTTGTATTTTTCACCTTTCTCAAAGGGACCAAAACTTTCTCCTAGTACGGAAAAGCGATTGTAAGCATTTATACATTCGGTAGTGATTTCTTCGTTTTTGAAAATAAAATTTACCCGATTTAAAGATTCCTCTAATTTTACACCAATTTTTTCCAACTTAAAACACGCGTTATTTAATATTTAATAATCTTCAATTCTTTATTATACTAAATTTATCTTAAGCTATAGAAATATAAATGTATTAAATTATTAATATTCCTTAAAATATCGTGAATAATTTGCTTATTGAACTTATTCTTTTTATAATTTTTTTATTTTTATCCGTAGTAGGATTCTTCATAATCTATAAACAAGTAGCCTTAGTTAAAAAAGGAGAATTTAACCTTAGAGATCGCCTTCAGTGTTTAATATATGGGGTTATCTTTGGTGCGGGGGTGATGATTGTCATTGCGATGGCATTCATTTTTGCCGTAAAGACTCCCGAATTTTGGCAAAATAGTAACTTAACTCCCCCCAATATCAGCCCTCTTGCATTACTAATTCCTTTTGCTTTTTGCATTGGATATATATCGTTCTATCCATTGATTGATTTCCTTTTCATTGCTTTAAGTTCCGAATTAGACGAAGGACTCACTCCATTTCACAAATTTATAAGTAATAAAATTATCAATTTTTCTAATAGTAAGATAATCTCTGTGTTAATGGCAGTTTTCTTATATAGTTTATTTATCATACCACCTCTGTTGTTGACTTTTACAGGTTTACCATTTTTAATGATATGGATTTCCTGGTTACTTGTTTACCCTTTAATGATTCTTACTTTTTATGGATCTAAGGGTTACATCGCAGGGATTTCTAACGAATACTATCACATCCCTGAAATCAAAAGGTCTATATTTTTAAATTTCGAAGATAGAAAAAGAGGTCTGAAACAATTTATTTCAAATCCCAAACCATATATCATGTTAGGTTTGATGTTATTCGTGTTTATATGGGCATGGATTTCATTATTTCAGACGATTATTTTCTTTTTTTCAGGATCACTTGCAATTTCTACGATGATGACATCTTATTTTGTTTTTGTTACTCTTTTATTTGGCATTATCGGCTATTTTACGCGATTTTGGGGTCGTAAGATTAAATATCGCGGCATTGATATTTATTTCGCAGCTTATTTAATGGCAACTATTGGAATTAATGTGCTAGTAAATTTTTTAATAGTTAACATAGATAAATTAACGGAAACTTTTAACTATTTGATTATTTCAGCTGAACTTATTCCTAATTCATATATGTTTGCTTGGGCAGCTGTAATAGAAGAAATTTTTATGCTTACATTTACAACCTATTATTTCTTGTCAAAAAAGAATAGTTTTACTAAAAATCTTAAATATTCTAAGATTATTGAGTACGGTCAAACATTTGATGCTATACCTTTGTTTAATTTCATAAAAAGTTCTGATCCCTTAATTAGGGATCACGCAGAGAAGACCCTTTTAATGATGTACGAACGAATTCCTTTAAAATCAGAGATTTCTCTAGACGATTGGGAATATAAAGATTCTTTATTGGATGGAATTAGTGATTCAAATCCGAATTCAAGAAGAATTTCTATTCAAATATTAAAAAAATTGGAGAAAGATACCTCTGAAGTAATTATACCATGGATACTAGAAGCTCTCGAATCACCGAATTACGATAAAAGCATACCTATTGCTGAATCAATACTTCGTGCTGAAGCCTCTTTAATAAAAAAAATACCTATAAAAATCATTAGAAACCTAATATCAGATTCTGAGTGGAGAATGAAACTGATCGGGTTAAAATTATTAACCAAATTAATCGAAATTGAAAAAGATTCAGTTCAAAATATAAATTTAATGAAATTTTTAAACGATCCAAGCAGTTTCGTTCAAATTGAAATTCTAAATCTGCTATCAAAGACAAAGTTGAATGTGAAACCTGAAATATTACTAAATAAAATTCATCACCCTAATCAAAACATTAGAGCAGCTGCAATTCGAAACTTGAAAAATCTCAATCTTGAAAAACTTGATTCCAATATTGTTAAAACATTAATTCCCTTGATGTGCGATACTAACAGTAAAATCCGAGCCTCTATATTTGCCGTAATTTCTAAAATAGGGAACTTTAAGAAATATTCTATTCCTGTCTCGTCTTTCTATGACGGATTATTAGATACAGATGGAGAAGTAAGGAAGGCATCAGTCTTAGCTCTGGAAAAATATTATGCTGAAGAACCCAAGTCCATCGATCTAGAAAAAATTATCAGTCAAATTGATACTGAAAATTTAGATTCATTAAATAGTATTTTATCTCTATTAGGGAAAATTTGGCAAAGTAATCCTGAAAAGATTTTAACAACTTTATTAATATTTATAAAATTCAACAATTCCGAGTTAAAAAAAGAAATTTCAGATATTATTGTTAAAAACTTTAAGAAAAACCCAATTCTAATTTTAGATAAATTAATTCGAATTAAAGATGAAACAAAATTTATATCAAAAGGTATTATTACTCAAACGATTATAAAGATATGCAGACAAAACCCTAATGAAGTAATCCCAAAACTAATTGATCAGTTGAATTCGGAAGATCTTGATATAAAAATTAATATTATCTCTTCGCTGGATGGATTAATAGACGATTTTATTGATTTAATAGCCCTTAATTCAATAATAAGAATTATTAAAGGTGAAAATGAGATTGTTCTCAAGAAAGAAGCCGCTCACTTAATTTCTAAAATTTCAAAAACCAAACCCCTAGCATTAAAATCTGTATTATCAGAATTATTACAATTTCTCCCTAAACAAGAATTGTCTGTTAGAATTGTTTTAACTAAATCTATATTGGAAATTTCAAAAAATTTACCGGATATGATACCTGTTCCTCTCGTTTTAGAATATTTATCTGATTCCGATTCATTTATTAGAGAAACAAGTGTGAAAATTTTAGGCTATATTGGAAAAACTCTGCCGATCCCTACTATTAATGCTCTAATTAACCAAGCTTTAATTGACGAAGAATGGATCGTGCGTGACGCTACAGTTACAAGTTTAGGAAAACTAATCCTATTTATTGAAGACAAGGAAGTAATTATTAAGAATTTAGTAAATTTAATGGATGACGACAACAGTTGGGTCCGGCGATCATCAATGAAAATTCTTTCTTCAATTAAAGAAATTTCCGAATCCAAAATTCCCTTTATAAAAGTTTCGGAAAACTTACTGAACGAAGACCCAAAGGTTAGAGAAGGAGCAGCTAATTTATTAAATATTTACAGCTTTGAGGATATTGAAAAAGTTTTTCAGAATATTATATCATTATTAGGAGACGAAGTAGAAGATGTTAGAGCAACCACCGTAGATGTAATGGTGAAAATCATCCAAAAAAGGGGTATAACTAAAATACTCTCGAAATTATTAAAAAATTTAAGCGATGAATCCACTTTAGAAACACAACAATCAATAGCAATTATATTGGGGCGAACAGTTAGATATGCAGATGAAAAAATAAAAAAAAGGGTAATCTCTCTACTTAAAATTAGATGTGAAATGTCACAAGATAAAATTATTTGCAAAATCCTAAATAAATTAAGAGAAGGTTAAAAAAAACCAAGATTTTGTTGATATTTCTGTGGAGTATTTCACTAAACCAATTCTCTCCTATTATTTTTTTCCGACAAATTTTATTTACTGCTTAATAAGCTTAAATCGTTAATATATCGGATTAAAATATCACCAAAAATAATTTGGGTATATCAATGTTAAAATAAAGGTGATCTCGTTTGACAACGCCAATGTCCAGCCCTAGTATACCTATTCATAAAATTCAGCGTTTTGAAGAATTTTTTAGATTATATGAAGAAAAACCAGGAGTATATAAATATCTAGACTTGATTAATGATGTTATTTCAAAAAGTGGCAACACGCTAACTATTTTCTACGAAGATTTATTAGCATTTGATCCACAAATTGCTGAGCTTTTAAGAAAAGAGCCAAGTTCCGTTTTAGAAGATATTACTGATGCTTTCATGAATATAATGAAATTTCAAGGCGGTAATATAATTGATCAAGATTACTTTGTAAGGATAACAACCAAAGACGAACTGAGTCCCCTATTTATAACTTTAAGAGGTTTAAGAGCAAAAAACATAGATCGTCTTGTGTGGACTAATGGAATTTTAGTGAGGAGTTCAACGATAAGACCAAAATTAATTAAAGCAGAGTTCGAATGTATGACATGTGGTGCCAAATTTGAAGTTTTACAACTTACATCTAGAATAAAATGGCCAAAATTTTGTACTAATACACGATGCAAAGCAAAATCTCAATCAGATTTCAGGCTTATTTCTAGAAATTCTGAATTTATAGATTGGCAAAGCGTCACGGTTCAAGAAATACCGGAAGATCTTCCTCCTGGTAGAATACCTAGAGCGATTCAAGCAATATTAACTTACGATTTAGTAGATACTGTAAAACCTGGTGATAGGGTCACTTTAATGGGGACATTTAAATCAGTACTAGCGCAATCTACAAAAAGTATGAATAGTACACTCTTCAAAACTTTTATCGATGTCAATTACATCGATCCAGAAGACAAAACAGAAGGATTTATCGAATTATCTAAAGAAGATAAAGAGGAAATTGAAAGATTATCAAAAGAACCCATGATACAAAAGAAAATAGCAAGGTCTATATCCCCAGTTATCTATGGAAGAGACGAGCTGAAATTGGCCACAGCATTAAGTTTATTTGGGGGTACTAGAAAAATACGACCTGGGGGAGGATATAAACGAGGGGATATACATGTTTTATTTGTGGGGGATCCAGGGACTGGTAAATCAGAGATTCTAAAAAGTGCAATCGAAGTATCACCTCGCGGTTTGTATACATCAGGGAAAGGTTCAACGGCAGTTGGTCTAACAGCTGCGGTTATTAAAGACAATGAAACCGGTCAAATGAACCTTGAGGCAGGGGCCATTATACTAGCTAATGGAGGGGTCGCTGCTATAGATGAATTCGATAAAATGGACACATCTGATAGATCTGCTCTACATGAAGCAATGGAGCAACAAACTGTTAGTATAGCTAAAGCAGGAATTGTTGCTACGTTAAAAGCCCAAACAGCAATTATAGCGGCAGCAAATCCTCGCACTGGAAGATATGATCGCTATAAAACACCGACGCAAAATATTAATCTTCCACCTTCACTCTTATCTCGTTTCGATTTAATTTTTATCGTTACGGACAAACCAGATCCCGCTAATGATGCACAAATGGCAGAGTTTATATTACAAAATTCAATGCAGGGACCAAAGGATAAAACAAACAGTAAATCTAGTAATGTAGCTCCTATTGACAATGAACTTCTAAAAAAATACATTAAACATGCAAGAAGGAAATATTTTCCTGTATTGAGTGAAGAAGCAAAGGAAACAATTAAAGAATTCTATTTACAACTACGAGGTCAATACGATAGTGAAGATGCGATTGTTTCGATTTTAGCAAGAAATCTAGATGCTCTCGTGCGATTGAGTGAAGCTTATGCAAAAATGGCATTAAGAAATAAGGTAATCAAAAGCGATGTTGAAGAAATTATCAAATTATTTAAGAGGTATTTAAAAGACACAGGTTACGATGAAAGCACGGGAAAGATTGATATGGATAGGCTTTTAGTTGGCCAATCTCGGAGCTCTATCAGTAAACTTGATAAAATGCTTACCAGATTAAAAGAAATATTTGAAGATAACAATTGGAAAGCCTTAGAAAAAAATAATGTTATTCAAATTCTTGAGCTTGAAGAAGATTTAGATGAAAAATGGATTAAAGATGCTTTGGAAGAACTTGTTAAAGAGGGTACTCTTTATGAACCAAGGAATAATATGATAAAATTTACTTATAAAGAGGATTAATTCCTCTTAAATTAACCATTCCTTTTTAAATTCAATCAAAACTAAATTGTTTTATAATGATGGAATTACCTAATAACAGGAATAAATTCAAAAAAGTGGAAGAATTTGTCTTTGAATTTTATGATGAGGCCTATACTGAATCCTTAGATGGTGTAGAAGCACCAAAAATAACCGAGGAATCCAATGAAGTTGATTTTAAAACAGATTTAAACGAAGAACAACTCAAAATCGTGAATAACATTCAAGGTCCAATGTTGGTTATTGCAGGAGCCGGTTCTGGAAAAACGAGGACTATCGTTTATTCTGTTGCTAAACTGTTAGTATCAGGAGTAAAACCTAATGAAATAATGCTTGTTACATTCACGAATAAAGCTGCTAAAGAAATGATCAAACGAATAGAAAATTTACTTGGAAAAAAACCAAAGGGTATATGGGCGGGTACTTTCCACTCAATTGCTAGCCGATTTTTGAGGATGTATGCAAAAACGCTTGGATTAAAACCCAATTATACGATTATGGACGAAACTGATGCGAAAGGATTAATGAAGTTATCGATTGATAAAGCAGATACAAAAGATCTCGAAGAAAGATTTCCTACATCCGCAATGGTAAAATCCATTTTATCGTTTTCAATCAACTGTAATAAGACAATTCGTGAAATAATTCAATGGAAACATGAACAGTTTGATAGCGATGCTGTCTTTGCGAAATTACGCGAAGTCATCAATATTTATAAGACTAAAAAAGCAGAAGATAGTTTAGTAGATTTCGACGATTTATTAGTTTTCTGGAATAGGTTATTAGACGAAAGATCTATTGCGAAATTAATAGCTAAGAAAATCAAATATGTTTTGGTTGATGAGTATCAGGATACAAACTATATACAAGACGAGATAATCTATAAAATTGTACAACAAAATCCAAAACATAATTTAATGGTTGTTGGTGACGATTCACAAAGTATATATGCGTTTCGAGGCGCCAATTTTCAAAATATATTGAATTTTGAGAAAAAATATAAAGAATGCAAAAGATATACTATAACTCAAAATTATCGTAGTGTTCCTGAAATTTTAGATTTAGCTAATGAGTCAATAACACATAACTTTTCTCAATATAGGAAAGAGATGCATACAACACATAAAAATGGAATGAAACCTATTCATGTTTTAACTGAGTCTGATGAATACCAAGCAGAATATATAGTAGAAATGATAAACCAATTGAAATTTGAAGAGTTTGATTTAGATGATATTGCTGTTTTGTACCGCGCTGGTTATCACTCATTAAGAATAGAATTGGAATTACAAAAATATAAAATTCCTTATGTTGTGCAATCAGGGGTATCCTTCTTTGAAAGAGCTCATGTCAAAGATTTACTAGCACATTTACGTATTATTCAAAATCCGCAAGATGAGATCTCTTGGTCAAGAATACTTTCTTTGTTTCAAGGCATCGGAAAAAAGACTTCCTCTAAAATTTTCGATATGATATCGGTTATAAACAACCCTTTAGAAAATTTAATTTCAAATAACCGTTTCTCTATTATGTTAGATAAATTGAAAATTTCTAAGCTTGTAAGAGAAGAAATTTGTGATTATTTAAAGAAATTTTTTCTCTCTATTAAATATAACAAACCTAACGAAGTTATTAATAAACTAATTCTTCAATTAAGAAAATACTTAAAAATTCAATATGGTAATTGGCAAGATCGCTTAGAAGATCTAAAACAAATTAGTATTTATTCCCAAAATTATGATTCTATTCCTATTTTTTTGGATACTATAACACTGAATAAATCTACCTTTGAATCAAAGAAAGTGGGTTTATCATCTTTAGACAACCAATCATCATTAACACTTTCCACAATTCATAAAGCAAAAGGATTGGAATGGAAAGTTGTGTTCATTCCGATGTTATCCGATAATCTATTTCCATCGAGCAAGGTTAAGATTAATTCCCCTGCATATGAGGAAGAACGGAGAATATTTTATGTAGGAATTACCAGAGCGAAAGACAGATTATTTTTAATATCTCCTAAAAATATTAAAGTTTTCAAAGGTCAAAGAGAGTTAAACACCTCACAATTCATAAGAGAATTAAATCCAAAAGTATACAAAAAAAAGATATTTAGCTCTATTAATCTAAATCAATTAAATCAAGAACAAAATTTAAATAAAAGAAAACCAGAAAGAAAAAAAGACTTTCCTTTATTTACAACAGCAGATTCCTTATTAAAAGAATAATTTAAAATTAATTCTGAATTTAATAAAATTAGAATTTTTAAATACAATTAGTGTGATTATAATCTCAGAAGTAATTGAAAACCTAAAAGAAGCTATTATTGGAGAAAGTAATGCCAAGGAAAAATATAAGTTTTTCGCACAAAAAGCTATAGAAGAGGGTTTTGATCAGATAGGGAAATTATTCAATGCGATTTCTTCCGCAGAAGCCATTCATATAAAGAATCATTTGAAAGCGATCGAAAAAATCACCAACTCCGCAGTATCATTAGAAAAAATAGTAAAAATAGATGATGTGGATCTATTAGACTCAGTTAGAACCACACGAGAAAATCTAATTCAAGCAATTAAAGGTGAAACATTTGAATTTAAGAAAATGTATAAAGCTTTTATTAAAAATGCTAAAAAACAAGATTTATATCTAGCAGAATTTTCATTTAATTTATCTAGGAAAGCTGAAATTGTACATAGCAAACTTTTTATTAAATTTTTAAAAAAACTTGATGAACCAGAAAAATTTGAAGATATCGATATTTATGTTTGTCAAATTTGTGGAAATGTTGAATTAGAAAAAATCCCCGAAATTTGTCCAGTGTGCGAGCATGATAAAATGTATTTCAAAAAATTCTTATCTTAAATTAATAGAATAATGATTAAATTGATGGTATTAATCCTTCTAATAATCCTCCTATGAAATAAGAAACAACAAAAGCCAACACACCAATAATCACCATTTCCAAACCTCCTTTCAACTTAGATTCACCAGTTATTTTAGTTTTTATACTCCCAACGAGAAACAAAGATCCAAAAGAAAGGATTGATGATATCAATAATGATATTGCATTTAAATTGAGAAAATAAGGAAACAGTGGGATAAGCGCACCTATTATAAAAGAAAAAAAAGTTAATAACGCACCCATAATAGGATTTTCAGGCTCATCTAACCCCAATTCAGATGTAATCAGAAATTTAAGCCAAGTCTCCTCATTGGATGTAATAACATTTACACATGCATTTAAAATTTCTCCCTCTAACCCCATTTTCTCAAATTCATCTCTAACCTCTCGCTTTTCTTCCTCGGGAAATAGAAATATTTCCGCTTTTTCTCTTTTGATTTCATTTTTTATATAATGATATTCAGATTTAGACGAAATATACTCCCCAAGACCCATACTTACTGCTCCTGAGACCATTGCTGCTATTCCAGTTAATATTACAATTATTGTTCCACTTGATATTAATGTAGCTGCTGCAACTCCTACTAATAATGTAAAAGTTGATATTAAGCCATCGTTTAATCCTAGGATTATACTTCTTATTTTACCTCCTCCAGCTATATGCTCTTCTTCTCTTTTTGACATAACGATCAAAATTGATAATAAAATATTAATATTCTAATTCAATAATTCATGCATAATTTAAAACTTTTAAATTAAGAGATTAATTTAATTCTATTGATTTTATTAACAAAAATTGATAATTGGAAAGATTTTCATGAAAGCAGCAGTATTTATTGATGTAAAAAAAATTGAATATAGAGAGGATTATCCAAAACCCTCTCCAGGAGAGGAGGATGTAATCGTAAAAACGCATTATTGTGGAATTTGCGGAAGTGATATAACTAATTATAAATTCAAGATGTATCAAGCACCTTTAATAATGGGCCATGAATTTTCGGGGGAAGTTGTAGAAATCGGCTCTAATATTACTGATATAAAACAGGGAGATAAAGTATGTGGAATAAATGTTGCGTTAGATATTGATCAAGGACAATTAGACGGTATGGGAATTTTTAAAGATGGAGGATTTGCTGAATTCGTAAAAGTTCCAAGAAAATACTTATTCCAAATACCGAAATCTGTTTCAACTAAAGAAGCTGTAATGATTGAGTCATTTGCTAATGTTTGTAGAGCAGTAAAATTATCTACTATTACTAAAAACCAAAATATAATAATAATTGGGGCGGGAAATATTGGATTATGTTTTTTATATTATTTATTAAAAGAAAAAAATCCTAATTATATCGTCGTAATTGAGCCACAAGCATTTTTAAGAGAAAAAGCAAAAGAATTTGGGGCAACTGAATCTTTTCCCCCAAATCCAGCAAAAATTAAAAAATTTTTAAAAAGAAATGGAAAACCAACTTACATTTTTGATTGCGCTGGAAATCAAAAATCAATCTTAATGGCAATAGATTTAATAAAAAAAGGGGGGGCTATTATCTTGGAGGGCGTTTATAAAGGTAAAGTTACATTTCCAATGTTTCTATTAAATTCTAAGGAAGTTAGTATTAAGGGTGTTTTAGGTCATGATCGTGAAGATATTCTTTGTGCTATAGAGTTTTTTTCTCAGGATAAAATAAATGCAAATGAGTATATATCTCAAATTATTCCTATTCAAGATATTCAACAGGCTTTTGAAAAGTTTCTTGATCCTGGTCAAAGAGAATTTATAAAACTCGTTATTGAAATATAACGCTTAATGCATAATATAATAGATTTATTCTATACACTAGATGTAACGATCGCTTCAGCTATTTGATGAAATGCTTTTTCAACATTTTGACCATTTTTGGCAGATGTAAAAATTGTAGCTTTTACATCGATAGTTTGAGCTAATTTTTCAATACCATTATTAGAAATAATAGGATCCAAATCTACCTTATTTACAACTAAAATTTTTGGAATATCTCCACAATATTTTTTGAGATCTTGATACCAAAACTCTTTTAATTGTTCAAATGTATTTCCTCTCGTGAGATCTCCGACAATCAGAGCGCCATGAGCTCCTCTATAATACATATGTCTCATCTTTATCCATTTTTCTTGACCAGCAATATCCCAAATTTGGATAGTGACATTCTTTCCTGATTTTAAATGTAATTCCTTAACATATAAGTTCGTTCCTATTGATGCCTTATAATCCTGAGAAAAATGACCGGATATAAATTTTTTTACTAAGGATGTCTTCCCTACTCCTGCTTCTCCTATTATAATAACTTTGATATGATAACCCATTATTTTTAGAACTTTCTATAACATTATTAATTTATCTAGAATTTCTACATAATAAGAAATTATAAATATTTTATTAATTAAATCCTTCATTATGAATGACAATTATCTTCTAGTATTAAATGTGAGGATATCTTTATGAAAACAGGTTTAATTTACGACCCTATTTATTTAGAACATAGAATAGGAGTCCATGTTGAAAGTCACGAAAGACTAATTGGAATAATGGAGTTTCTAGAAGAAAAAGGTATACTTGATAACGAAAATTTTAAACTTATTCGACCGCGAGAAGCTACCTTGGAACAACTCAAATATGTTCATCAAGAGAGCTTAATTAAAGAAGTTAAAGAAGTTAGCGAGATATCTAAAGTTACGGGACATATTCAGCAGCTTGATATGGATACAGCTGTATCAGCAAAGACATATGAAGCGTCACTTTATAGCGTTGGTGGAAATTTAATTGGTGTTGATGAAATTATTGAAGGAAAGGTAAAGAATGCTTTTGCTTTAGTAAGACCTCCTGGTCATCATTCAAACTCATACAAATGTGCGGGTTTTTGCATTTTTAACAATGTAGCGATTGCTGCTGAATATCTTCTTAAAGAAAAGGGACTAAAAAGAGTGGCTATAATAGATTGGGATTGTCACGCTGGAAATGGGACTTCGGATATTTTCTATAATGGTTCCAAAAACGGTGAAGTAATCTTTTTTGACTCACATCAGGATGGTAGGACACTTTATCCAGGCACTGGATTTATTAATGATATCGGGGCGGAGGGGGGACAAGGGAAAATAATAAATTTTCCAATGCCTCCGAGAGCTGCTGATGATGTTACTATAATATTTTTTGATGAAATTATAGCTCCCATTTGCCGAGAATTTAAACCCGAATTTTTCCTAATATCTGCTGGATTTGATACTCACTGGACGGACAGACTTACTAATATGGGTTGGACCTATCAAGGACCGGCTAATTATTTGAAGAAAATCAAAGAGATAGCTAGAGAATACGCTAAAGATCGAATTTTAATTACTTTAGAAGGCGGATACGAAATTGATAAACAAGCTAAAGCTGTGTATAATTGTATGCAAGTTCTCGATGACAGTGAAAATGAACTAATAGAAGAAAATGCTAGAGTATCCGATAATGATGTTCTGAACTATGTAAGTAATAAGGTTATTCCTAAATTAAAAGAACATCTTAACCCTTATTGGAATTGCTTTTAATTTTTTAAGAAGAAATTTAACGGCATCGCTCATTTGTGCTATAGTTTATAAACAAAATTCACTATTAAAGTTACAATTATTGGTATTATTAAGTATAAACATAAGAGAAGATTATTATGTCGGATGAATATGAAAAAGACGAGGAAGAAGAATACAAACCTCGTGGTCCTCCCCCTATACGACCACCTCCCACACCACCTCCTTCTATGCCTCCACCCTCAATCCCGCCCCCCACACCTCCTAATTCGTTTGAACCTCCTGCATATCAACCCGAACCAACTATAGCAAGTGGTCCCTCACAAGCAGAATACAATGCTGCTGTATCTCAAGCCCAAGAAAAGGATAATGTCATTGGACAATTACAGAATCAGGTAAGTATGGTAAATGCTCAATGTGCAGATTTAAATTCACAACTCTTAGCTAAAGATAACCAAATAACTCAATTGAATAACCAAAACAAAAGTTTTCAGACAACCATTGAAGGGTTTCAGAATCAAATTACCCAAATTAATAATGAGAAAGCTCAACTACTAGTACAATTACCTCAATTACAAAATCAACTACAACAAGTTCAACAAGAAAATTTAAACCTCCAACAACAAATCGGGCCACTACTAGCTCAAATTAACAAATTGCAAGAAGAATTATCCTATAAAGAGAAACGAATCCAAGAATTAAAAGAACCAAAACCAGTTATGCCATCAAGTTTAGCTCAAGGAATAACCTCACAAAGTCCAACATTTGGGAGTAGTCCACCCATTCCAACAACTTCAACTCCATCAACAGCTACACCTAGTATCGATGCTGGATTCGGTTCAGGACGGAGAATTTGCCCCAATTGTGGGGCTACTGGATTTGCTATTAAGGAAGTTGAGGATAAATCAAAAATATTAAGTTATATTCCTAAACCACAATATGCTAAGAAGAGCATCTGCACGAAATGTGGTTTTGAATTTTAGTTTTTTAATTAACCCCCCTTTTTTTAACTTTTTTTTTTGAAAACCTATATCATTTTCTACTTATCCTATTCATTTTAAGTAATATTTCATATGAATCAGAAATATTAGGAAAATTATTTATACGATAATTTTAATTAATATTGCAAACTTAGGATGGAAAAGTTAAGGGTAAAATAGAGTAGAAATGTCAGAATTTCGTGAAGATTTATTAGTTACTGCAATAAACAAAAAGAGAGTGATTAAAATCATTCTTACAGCAGTACTATTGGTATTTGCGTTTGCTTTTTCAACATTCTTCTTTAGTTTGCTTTGGGATAGTCAAAGACCCCCTCCGAGCGACTATTTACTTGAAGCAGATCATGAGGAAGGCATACCTACGCATATCCCTTTCCCTTATAATATTTCAGATTTTCTAGATTTATTTTCTGATCTCAATTTAACACAAGACCAATTATCTGATCTTATAGATACATTAGCAGATATGTTCGATGGTGATATCGATGACTTGGACTTAAGCGATTACGCACAAGCCCTTGCAGCTCTTATGTTCTCTGAAGTTGAAGTATTCAGAATATATGACTACGATAATTACAATGAGATTTTAACGAAATTTTGGAAATATGAAAGTTTTGACGAATATACGGGAGACGGATGGCACTCCTCTGCTGCTATAGTACCTTATTCTTATTACAACTATAGTGATTATTATTCCCGACATTGGGATAAGGACCTCCTTTCTTTAAAAATACCACTTACTCCCAGTTGTGGTATAAATTCTATGGTTATTCCAAACCTTTTCCCTACTCCTTTTATTATGGAAAATAGTGTTCAAGCGAATAATATGCAAGGAACACCCAATTTATATAAAGACGAATTTAATTGTACAACCCTCGATATTGACTTTAGTATGGAAGAGGATGTTAATATGACATACGAAATGTTTGGATTGGATTTACCAACTAGTTCAGAGATAGACGCAGTAGCAATAGAACCTTCATATACTCCTATTCCTATACAAAATAAATATTTACAGTTGAAAGGGGATACAATAGAAGTGTATATAAGCAATAATGATGATTTTGCTTATCATTACAGTCAAATAAATGCGACAATCTTAAGTTCTGATAATACTTTCATTGTTGCTGATAAAATTAGAAATTATCTGCAATATAATTTTATAAGAATTACCGACCCAAGTCAATACAACCCAGCTCCAGACGGATATGATCAAGTGGAATGGTTTCTCGAAGACGGAACTGGTTATTGGTCTGATTTCACTTCAGCTTTTTGTGCTTTTGCAAGAGCTTTTGGTATAGCAAGCCGTTTTGTTGATGGGTTCAATAGTTTTTTTGCTGAAGAACAATTTGACGATAGTCCGGGTGTAAATAAAAACACAATTGCAATAAAATATAAAAACCTGTATAATTGGGCGGAAATATATGTCCCAACAGATGTAAGTGGTGATGGCATATGGATTCAAATGGATGTTTATTACGATAATTATGGAAGCGCTCCTCCTAGCTTCGCCAATTACGCTCTCATATTAAATTCAAATTTTACCGCAGGATATAGAGGAACTACAGCATTTCTTACGGCTTCATTAACGGTTGATGGTGCTCCTGTAGAGGGTGCGACGATTTCTTTTTATGATTTAACCTCTTTCCAATCCCTTGGTCAATTCGATACAGATCTAAATGGCAACGCTTCAATCATAGTAAATATTGATGATTTACAAGTCGTTGGTCCACATCAAATTTTTGCTCAATTTAATCCAGATGTCAACGACACGACAACATACACAGTATATGGAGATATTGAAGTAAATCTTCAGAATATAAATCCTCAACAAGTAAATATTTCAATTGACACTTCTACAAACATTCAAGGCTATGTAATCGACTCGGTTAATAGTCAAAGGGTTAGTGGGGTAACAGTAGAATTTGTACTCTTTCAAAAAGGCACAAATTTGAGAGTTGGAACGCCACCATTTGACATACTTGGAACTCCACCATTTTTGGGTTCTACTTGGAACACCGATTTTAACGGCGATTTTAACGTAGATGTAAATATTAATCCATCAGTTCCGGTAGGTAATTATGATTTACGAGTAGATACGAATGGAAGTTGGTATTTTAATCCTTTAGCGCTCGGTTATGTTAATGATTCCAGTAATAAAATGGATTTAGATGTAACAGAGGGTGAAGTCGAAAAGTTGTGGTTTTACATAAACGATATTCCATCAGATGTACCAGATGCCCCAATCGTTCAGAGAAATTCCAATATTAAATTAAAAGCTATAGTAGTAAATGAAACCAACCATCCCATAATAAATAAAAATGTAGATTTCTACGATTACACAAGAGGTTTTTACATCGGCTCAAATATAACAAATTCTAATGGGATAGCAACTCTTAATTACACTATAGGCAATTTCGCCACAGTAGGACCTAATTTATTGTATAGTAAGCTTGGCATTAAAGAAAACTATACTTATTTTATATTAAATGAAGAACCAACAATTAACATTATATCTGGCCCAACACCCCGAGAAATTAATCGTACTGGTGCAGGAGCTAGTAATACAATATTTAATATTGAAGGAGAAATTTTAGACAGTATTAACAACAACCCTATTAGGTTTTCACGATTAAATTTAAAATTACTTAAAGGTGGAACGGATTATTCCCCATATTTAATACCATTCGATATAATATGGACAGATTTTAACGGATATTTTAATTTAAATCTTGAAGTTGCATCTAATACACCGACGGGAAATTACACCTTAAGGTTGGATTTCAACGGTACGATTAATAGACAAGGGCATCCTAGATACAACGCATCTTTTAACCTTCCATATATTAACACTTCTACAGTTTTTACAAACGAGTTGAAAATAGAAACCCCTGCAACATTATTATTTAATTTTTGGATAAATGGTACCACACATGATAATTATAATCAACCCGTAATCATCCAAAATGGAGAAGTTAATTTATCCGTTTATATTAAATGGGGATCTGTTCCGATTGGAGATGGAGAATGGATAGATTTTTATGATGTAACTCAAAATATAGCGATAGGGTCAGCTCAAACGATTAATGGATTTACCCAAGTAGTATATTCAACTGGATTTTCCACTGTAGCTGGACCACATTTAATTTATGCGAAGTGGGGATCAAATTATAATTATTCATATTTCATATATGATACTCCTATAATTGTTGATCTTGAGAGCGGTCCCGAACCTCGAGAAATATCAAGAGGCGGAGTTGGTGTAGGAACCTTTAACATTCATGGATATATTAATGATTCCTTAAATGGTTCTCCGATTAAATTTGGAGAAATTGAAGTCCATTTATTTGATGAGACATTAACTGATGTGTCATATTATTTAATATTGGTTGGAGGGTCTTTTCAATTAGATGATACTGGTGAATTCAATCTCATGTTTAATGTTTCCAGTAGTACTCCTGATAAAAATTATACCCTTCAAATTTGGTTTAATGGAACTTTCTTATATTCTTGGCCAAATAATCAATACAATGAACATAATTTTTACTTAACCTCATTTTCTAATTTTTCTGATGCTGCTTATGGATTTTTTGAACTTAGCGTCATAGATCCAGAGAATTTGAACATAATGCTCTCAGTAGAAGGAAACCCAACTCAATTATTTTATGACAATGCAAATCCTCCTGAAACATTCAAATTTGGGGAGACTGCTCATATTCAAGTTCAAATCATTCATGCGTTACTAAAAACAGGAAATACTGTATACCTCTACGATGATTTTACTGATGTTCTCATCACTTCATGGGTTTTTGATGATGAGTCAGGATTTATACAGTTCAATATTTCAACAAATACTTTACATGCTGGTTTGATTAGGTTTAGAGTAAATTATGAGAGTTATAGCACATTCAACACAACATACATAGTTATCAATGAAACAATACCTATTTCAATAAATGTAGATCGAAATGTGGTTCAGAGGGATTTCCATCAATTTAATGTGGACGGAATTCTTCAACATAATGGCACAAATTTAGATGGTTTAGTTATAGGTTTAATTCTAATCAACGCATCGTATCAAGATTCCTCGAGTTATTTAAATCTGAACGGCCCTCAATTCAGGACGGTCTCCGTTGGGGCTTACTTATACGACAGCAATTCCGTAGTCCTAAACTGTCCACAAGGAAAATACTATATTTTAATTTATTTTACTGGAAGTATAAGTGAATCTGGAATATCTTTAACGAGTTATATGAATACATCAATGAGCATGATTCTCTCGATTAATATTACAGCTGGCACGGTTATAAGTGGAGAATACGATACGAGAGTAGTTAAAGACGATTTTTATGAAGGTGATGACTTATATGTCTATGGTTTCTTGAACTGGGACAACGGAACAGCAATGGCTTTTATGGAAGTAAATGTGACAGTTCAAGATAGCATTGGAAATATCTTAGGAACAGCAACAGGGTTCACCGATGGTTCCGGATTCTTTAACATTACGATAATTATTGGAAGTGGTTGGCCCCTTGATGCTGAGATATGGGTGACTTTTTACCCCGATGATAGTTTTAGCTCTCCCGATTATTATTATGTAGAATTTTATGAGGTAGAATTATTTAGAGCTCCATAATAAGTAAAAAATGATTTGAGTGATGATATTGACAAAAAAATATAAATCGCATAAAACTAACCAAAAAAAAAATAGAATAATTCTTTTTGCGATTTCGATTTTCATCATTTTCCAGGCTCTTTTAAATTTTAATCTGCTAGATTTTTCTATATACAGCGTTCAAGACAACAGAATTAAAAATTCTGGCATCTGGGCGACTTTAGACTTAACGAATCCAATTGATATTAACAACTCTCGCTTTACTCATAATAGAGTAATATATGTTCAGGGAAGACTTTTTAATAGAATTTTCGATACAGGTAAATTAGGATATACCATAGCAATTGAAATTGACGATATCGTATACTCAAGTATCAACGGTGTTACTGATTCGAATGGAGATTTCCAAATTGATTACACCATTGATCCTTCTCTTGATATATATTCTTCTCATAAAATTGAAGCCATTGTAATTTCTCCACCCGATAGTGTAGAATATCGAACTTATTACACTTTTTTTGTAAATACTACTTCTTATTTTGATGTAAACGCTCCATCTGACGCTAAATTAATCGGTGAATTCTTTGATTTTGATGCTGACGATTATTTAAGATTATTAGATGGTTCAGGAATCCCGTCTTCATCAATCGATTATTTTTGGTATGATGGAGCTGTTATCGTTGACAGCAACATCGTTTCAACTGATATTACAGGTTTAATTCAACCTATTCCTATTCCAGATATTGGAACAGCAGATTTAGATTTAAAACTCACATTTCAATCTCTTCCCGAAATTGGATATTCTGAAACATTATTTACAGAAACAAAGGTGTTCTCGAATATTACATGCATTTGGAACCTCCCTTCAACGATAATAGCATCGACCAGTTTAACTATTGCTGGACAAGTTGTTTCGAAGACTAATCCATCAGTACCTATTAATGATAGATTAATTGATATTTATTATAATCGGACTCTAATAAGAAGCAATGTTCAAACTGGTTCAAACGGAGAGTTTTCCGTCTCACATTCACTTAATAGCAGTACAGGGTTGACTTTTATCACCATTCGATTACAGAACAATCTAGCTAAAAATCTAGTTACTCAATATTATATAACAGTTCAAGCCCCCCAATCAACTCCAATAGGTAATGGACCTCAAATCCCCCCTTTCTTAATGTTTTTTACCATTTTTCTACCAATTTTAGGAGTTGTTGTTGGAGTGTTAGCATTTTTTGGTTATCGTTATTATAAAAAACAAGATAAACTTTCGAAAGTAGTTAATTTACCTCTTGAGAACAAAATAATTAATCTTAAAATTTTAAAAGAAACGGGAAGGTTAGAAGAATCGTTATCTTACCTTTTCAACGCAATTTACATGGATTTGATTAATGCAAAGTATGGAAGAACTCGAAACATTAACGAGACAATCAGAGATTTTGCTATTATATCTGTCAAAGAATTAAGCTTAACACCTGCTAGAATCTATCCATTTATACAAAAAGTAGAGGAAATTATTTATGCAAAACCGTTTCAAATTACGGACAAAGAGTTTTACAGTACGATTGATTTATTTTCTCCCATTTATTTTGAATTAACAGGTTATAATTTTGTGTTAAAGTTTTAAGAGGTTAGAAAAATCAAAAAAAAGAATATTGAGAAATTTGTAGAAAAAATTTTAAGGTCAAAAGAAATTATAATTAAAACGATATAAAAAAAGGAAATAGGTAAAGAAAATGGCAAAAAAGAAAAAATCAAAAAAAGAACAAGAAACTGAAATCGATGTTAGCCAAAAATTAGAAAATGTAAAAGTACTAGTAGGCTCGAATAGGGCTAAAGAGGCAATAGCGTATATTTATCTTATTTACAATGATATAATAACGAAAAAGTTCAAGAAACCAAGACTAGCTTACCAAACTATACGGGAATACGCTATAACATGCGTTAATGAGTTAGGCCAAAAACCAGAGTCTATCTATCCTTTCATCAAGAAGATCGAGGATATCATCTATGGAGGAATTGAACCAACAGGAAAGGAATTAAACTTTACAGTTCAGTTATTCTCAAATTTATACAATGATATAACAGGAAATGCGTTACCATCAGTAAGCTTTTAGTAAGATAACACTAATCTAATAACACTAAAAATCGAGCTTCAGTATTAAAAAAAATGTCAAATGTTGGAAAAACAAACGGAAAAAATGTCCCATTTTCAAAGGGTTTAATCATAGGATTTTTCACGGTTTTTCTCATAATTTATGGGGTTTTTATAAGCAGTTTCATTGAGGATTACCCCAAGTATAATATGGGGGAATTTCTTCCAATATTTATGAATTATATTCCTCTTGTTTGTTATATCGGGGCAATATTTTTAGTATTTGCCTTGGTAATTTTCATTCGAAACACTACTGTTCAAAAATCGAGAGAAATACAATCTCGTAAAAAATCAAAAACAGGTTCTGCCTATAAAGAGGCGCTCTTTTTAGTGATTTTTTTTGTCTCCTTTATACCTTTATTTGGCCCAATTTTTGATCAAGGAGTAAATGATCAGAATTTTTCCGTTTATAACGAGGATTGGAATGGTGCATCTGATTTTAAGACCGCAATTGAAGGTGAAGGATATAAAGTTATGACGATTCAATCCAGCTTGAGTGCTACGGAGCGATTAGATAAATCTATCCTATTAGTCTTACTAGGTCCTAATCTGTTTTACAATCCAATATTTGAAATACCATATTTCATGGATTTTTTCGATAATACCACAAGAAATTCATTATTTATATGCCATGACCATGGGAGCACGAGTACATTATTATGGGAGATTTTTATCGCAAGTGCTTTAGACCCTCACCTTCAAGGAGCAATACCAGTCACTATTTTTGCTAATGGAATATTACGCGATAACGGTTCATATTATGTTGCTCCAGACTTTCCTGTGATTAAATCGTTTTCCGCTCATCCCACTACTGTGGGGATTAGTGATGTTATTTTATCTGAAGCATCCGCAGTAGTAGGTGGTCCCTTCCTATCGTATTTCGGATGGGATTTAGTAGGATCAAGTACTGAATATGGATATGTTGATAAAAACGATGATCATATGTACAATTTTGATGACGATTTTATTGATTTAAGCTTAATAAGTGGCGCGCTTCCTGGTTTTCCAGATAAATGGCCTTTAGGTGGTTATTCTCAAGGAGTTTTTATGGCTAAGGATGCTATTACCTCAAGGGTTTTCGTATCAGCTGATGCGAGTTTGTTTAATAACGAACTCATATCAGAACCTGGTTATGATAATCTTCAATTCGGACTAAATATAGTAAATTGGTTAACATATGGTGAACCTAAAGAGGACTGGATTATTATTTTCGATGAAGCTCACATTCGACCTGAATTTTCTCGGGATATGACATCAGCAGGTATCTTTGGGTTTATTACACAATATATTATTCATTTAAGTACTAATCCAATTACAGCTTGGATTTATCCAATTTTAGCAATTTATTCATTGAAAAAATATCTACCTAAAAAAGACGAAAAATCGGCTAAAAAGAAAGTTGATGAACAAGATAAAAAAGAAGAAAGAGAAAAATTTAGAACTTCTTCATTTTTCGCAGAAAAAATTGAATGGTATCGAGAGAAAAGCAGATATGGTAAAGCATTAACTTTGCTTTATAGGAGATTAGAGAGAAAATTAAATGCTCTTTTACGAGGTCAAAAAATTACAACAAAAAATGTAATAGATTTAGTAATATCTAAAGAACCAAAGACATCCAAAATTAAAATCAAAAGGATCTCTAAATTTATAGATACAATTATAGCTATTAAAGAGGGAAAAAGCAAAGTGAAAAATGAACATGAATTTGAAAACCTTTACTTCGAGATGGAGTGGGTTGTAAATAATGTATAAGAATAAATCACAGTAATCAATTTTAATAAAAAAAAAATAAGAAAAAATCAAATACAAAATAAAAAAAAAATGAGAGAAGTGATAATAAATGGAATCCCATAATAAAGCAAAGTATTACGATAGGGAAGAATTAAATGTAGAACCAATTAGAGATATAGCACAAGAAGTACTATCAGAGGTTAGTCGAGTTATTGTAGGTTACGGCGATATTTTGCAGCAACTTTTCATAGCACTACTTGTTAATGGCCATGTCCTCCTTGAAGGAGTACCTGGTTTAGGGAAAACCGTTATGGCAAAGACATTTGCAAAAACGCTCGGTATATCCTTTAGAAGAGTTCAATTTACTCCTGATTTACTACCATCAGATATTACAGGAACAAAAATATTTGATCAAAACGAAGGAGCGTTTGTACTCCAAAAGGGCCCCTTATTTGCAAATATTGTATTAGCAGACGAAATCAATCGAAGTGCTCCCAAAACTCAATCTGCGCTCCTTGAAGCTATGGCAGAAAGACAAATAACTATTGAAGGAGAAACTCTTCTTCTTGAAAAACCTTTTATGGTTGTTGCTACAGAGAACCCAGTCGAAATGGAGGGAACTTACCCCTTGCCTGAAGCGCAACTTGATCGATTTGTCATGAAACTCTGGTTAGAGTATCCAGAAAAAGAAGAGGAAGTTGATATAATGAGAAGACAGATATCAGGCGATTCTCCATCAGTCGAGGCTATTACCAATGGGGAAGAATTACTCGCGGCTCAAAAATTAATGAACATGGTATACATTGATGATAGGATATTGAAATATATTAGAGACATTGTATTAAAAACTCGAAATCATCCTCAGATCGGTCTTGGGTGTGGTCCACGAGCATCCCTTGTCTTAATGAAGTGTTCTAAAGCTAGAGCTGCTATCTTAGGGAGAATATATGTTACACCTGATGATGTGAGAGCGTTAGTTGTTCCAGCGTTAAACCATCGAATACTACTAAAGCCAGAAGCCGAATTAGAGGGTTTAGATGTAAAGACAATAATCAAAAACATTATCGAAGATATCCCAATCCCTATTTAAAATTTTTTATTTGCATTAAAAATAGAGTTAAATTTAAAGGAAAAAAGATCTAAGTAATTTAGGTATGGAGGAATAAGATGTTAGGAGGAAAGGGAAGAACTTTAGTATTATTTTCAGTTTTTTTTCTAACAGCAGGTTTTGCGTTTGAAAACTACTTTCTGATTTATTTCGCCATACTTTTAATATTTAGCACAGTTATAAGTTTACCATTATTCTATTACCAGATGAATATCGAAGATTTAAGAGTTCATAGAGAACTTGAAAAAGAGAAAGTGTTCAAAGACGATTTTGTTCATGTTAAAGTAATCGTTGAAAACACTGGTAAAAGTGGTTTTGATTTTCTTGAAATTAGAGATTACTACAATCCTCAACTCTTTAGGTTAGTATTAGGAGAAAATTTTATTTCAACTAGAATTGGTCCAAAGAAAAAAATAAAGTTCAGCTATATTCTCGAACCAAAAGTAAGAGGCGAGTATCCTTTGGGGCCTCTTTCTCTAACCGTCAAAGATAGGTTAGGATTTAACTCTGTAGAAAGAGTTGTTCCGGATAGTGTATCTGATATCTTAGTTTATCCACCTTATGAGGATATTAAAAGAATTGAAATTTTAGGTTCTAAACGCTCTTTAAACTTAAATTACGGACAACAACGATCTAAACAAAAAGGACTTGGATCTGAATTCTATGGAATGAGAAAATACGTATTTGGAGATCAATTTCGGTTGATTGACTGGAAAGCAAGTGCTCGGACTCAAAAATTAATTGTTAAAGAATTTGAAAGTGACAGAGATGTTACCGTTATGATCTTGGTAGACTCGTCTAATTCTATGGCAGGTGGTGCTATTGAAAACACAAAATTTGAGTATGCGATTAGAGCCTGCATGCTTTTAACTAAAGTCGCATTGTCTCGCAAAGATAATGTAGGCGTTTTTACATTTTCAGATAGGGAAAATTTCAAATTTTTAAAACCTGGGAGTGGAGAAGATCATTTTTATCAGGTGTTAGATTTTGTTGCAAGAATAAAACCACAAGGTAAGTCGAGATTCGTCGAAGCGATGGGCGTTTTAAACAAGCGCTTTCAAAAGCGTAGTTTACTTTTCATAATATCGGATTTAGAAGCAAGTGTTAAAGAAATAGGACAAGCAATCAAAAAATTAGTACCTTTCAACCATACAATTATTTTAATCAATCCATTCAGTCCATGGTTTGAAATTCATGAAATTGATTTATCATCTACAGATAAGGCTCTTGCAGAAGCTATCAGCGAAGAAATGATGGAGCATATTATTGCATTAAAGCAAGAAATAAGAAATTTAGGAGTAAATATCATAACAGTTGGACCTGATGATATGATGAACCAAGTTTTAGCGAAGTATGTGGAAGCAAAGAAAAAGGGGAGTGCGTATTAAAAGATGACGAGATATTACCTTATGATTTTAAAGGTTATTAATGCACTTGTTTTCCTGTGGATTTTAGTTATTTTTCTATCAATTTTTCATTTTGACGAAGTAATCACAACTACTGATGGAGAACTTGTTTTATCTTCATTTCTGACTAGTTTAAGAAATATTTCGACATATGCTATATTTACAGCAACATATGGTGTTGCGTTTGTTTGTGTTATGGTAGCCTCTATTCTTTTTTCAGCCGTTCAACCGTTTATGCTAACTTTATTAGAGCAATTTTTTCGAGGATTGTTAAGTCTCTGGTTTACCTTTCCGAATGGTACTACACCAGAATTTAGTGAAATTCCAGATCTAATAGGTCAGGAATTCGCAGTATTCAGTGAAAATATCTATTTAATTGCATTTCAAATATTATTCATCATCGTTATCTATTACGCTATCAAAGCATTTCTGAGAACAGATCCAAAAAACGATATACGCGTTGTAGGAGCAATCGTTCTCATGTTGGTTCTTCCGCTTATGGTTTTTGGATTTAAAGATATGTTAGAATTATTCAGTATACCAATTCCATATTTTGATGATCTACCCTATCCTCTAGATCCATCATTAGAGGTGATTCCTATTGACAATATATTTCAATTTTTTGCAAGTCCTGTAATTCTTCTTGCAATTGCTTCTTATATATATTTAGAAATGGCTTTCCAAATAAATTATACATTCACTGTTACTAAACCATCCTTAGAAAGAAGTTATAGGTTAGAAGCTCAGTTAAGTGTGTTACAAAGTGAATCCCATTATATAACCGCAAATATTGACAAAATCAAAGAAGAAGCAAAAAAAAGGAAACAGGAATTAAAAATTGATGAAAAAGCAACTATAGGAAAATTTTTCGCTAAGACAGGAGAGACATTTTCTTATGTTAAGGAAATGATTGAAAAAAGGAAATTAGAGGACGAAGAAAAGAAATTAATTACCGCTGCTTCTAAGACGAGAAGACTTGGAAGATATATACACCGGCTTTTTCAAGAAGACAAAGAAGCACGCGATACTCTAACAGCCAGATCATCAGCACCTAAACCTAAAAGCCTAATAATTTCAACAGTTATTAATTTCTTTTTCCGAGTTGGCTTACTGATAATCATTAGCTTTATTATTATCCATCCAAAATGGTTCATGGAAAATGTTTTTAATTTACCACCTGCTATCATAGAAAGTGTTGCAATGTATTCTCCAGAAGTTATAATAATATTATTAGTTCCATTGATACTAATATTCCCTGTGATTTCAAAGATTATCTCTTCAATAAAACATAGAAATTTAATTATTCGGCTCCAACAAGAAGGTAGGATAAAAGAGATTCTAGCTTCAGTAGGGGATTATGTGAAGAAAGAAGAAATAAAAGAAGAAAAAGATCTTGAAATTCAGGAAACTACAGCGTGAAACCTACAATATTATATTTCTAAATTAATTGTAAACTTTGCCAATTCTTTCTTTTTTTCTTTTGAGATCATTAAGGTATCAAAACAATAAGTGTTTATATCCATTTCCTTAATTATCGGCTTTAATGCACAATCTTTATTATCAATAATGAAATGGCTTATTATGTCTCTATAATAATGCGCCACTCCAATACAAGAAACTTCGAATCCCAGATGTTTCAACATTTTATCTGCTGGACCTTTTATTGTTGTCCCTTCTATAATTGGACTTATAGCAATTACTTTTTGCTTGATGTTTTTTAATGTTTTCCTAATTCCCGGAATTGTAAGTATAGTTCCAATGGAAACTATAGGATTCGAAGGACAAATTAGAACTCTCTCAGCATGCATTATGTATTCAAGTACACCTTGAACTGGTTTTGCTTTATCAATGCCTTGGAATTTAATATCTAATATTCTTGGTTTACAATTGTATCTAATGAAAAATTCTTCAAAATGCATTTCTCCTGAATCGGTTGTAATTATTGTTTGAACACTCTCATTTGTCATTGGTATGAGATGAGATGTTAACCCCATTTTTTCAGCTATTTTCATAGTGATTTCTGCTTTACTAAATCCCTTCTTAAAAAGATCAGTTCTAAATACATGTGTTGCCAAGTCTTTGTCTCCTAAATTGAACCATTTAAAATCGTAAAATTGTTTTAAAGATTTTAAACAATTAAAAGATTCGTCTTGAAAACCCCATCCTTTTTCTTTATCTACGATTCCCGCCAAAGTGTAAGTTATTATATCAATATCAGGACAGATTTGTAAACCGTATAATTCTATATCGTCACCAGTATTTATTATGATCTTTAATAAAGCGGGATCAATTACATTCGCCAATCCTTCTATAAATTTAGCTGCTCCTACTCCACCTGCAAGTACTAAATAGTAAAAATCATCCATATTTTAACGCTCATACTTCTTTACTTATTTTAAAGATAATATCTTTCAATTCTTTACGATATGGTTTTTGAGTTGTTTTAGTTGAATAACCTACTGTAAAAAATGCCATAGGTACGAAAGAACTTGGTAGTTTTAGTACATCCTTGATAATTTCTTTTGCAAATAAAGGTGCGCAATACCAGCACGCTGACACTCCTTTATTTTCAAATGCAAGAAGTAAATAGGTTGCTGAGGCGCTTACACTCTGGACCCCCATAATATACTCATTTAATTCTCGTGTATTATCTGAATAGACCTTTAAATCGTGTGCATCCATACATAGGAGGATTAAATAAGGTGAATTGAGAAATTGATTTCTTGTTTTATTTATTTTCTTAAAAATATAATTATTTGATTTGCCTTCTGATATCAAGTCTTCTTTCAATTTAGAATTCATCTTCTTAATCAAAGTTTCACGAATCTTTCCCTTTTCAATTATAGTATATCTCCAGAATTGGCCATTGTGAGCACTTGGAGACCATCGAGCTATATCTATACAGTCTTCTATCAGTTTAATACTAATTTCTTTATCATTAAACTCTGATTTATAACTTCTCCGAGATTTAAGAATAGTTTCAAAATTACCATTTATGCATTTCTCTCTAAATAAATCTATCTCGCTTTTTCGTAAAATTTGGTTTATAGAAGCTTTTTCCATTATTGAATATTCATATCCCCTGATTATAACAACTGGTAGACCTTCGTCCGCTTCTCCCATGACCAATTGAGCAGCAGAAGCCAAACTGTCAATCTGCCCGATGATTGTACTCTGTAATTCTTTCCCATATAAATCCTTACTACCTCGCTTGTCCAATATTGGAGATATTCCAGAAACACCTAGGGCTACTCCTACTGCTCCCAATCTAAACGATCTTCCAAACGAGTCTGAAATTAATACAGCAATTTTTTTTTTTGTTATTTTTTGAAGAGAAAACCGGATTTTTTCGGCTTCTTTATCTGAATCTAAAGGGAGCAGAGAAATTACATCCCCTTTTCCGACATTAGATTTATCAATACCTGCATTTGCACATATAAAACCGTGGTTCGTTTCAACAATCATTACATGCTCTGCTTTCAAAACGTGTCTGGATTCATCTAATATTGCTTGAATTAGTTCAGGACTTTTATCAGGTAAATTATTTTTTCTTATCAATGGAGCCATTATATCGTGCAGATCGATAGCCTCTTGACTTGGGATGATATCTTCTATATTTCTTAGTCTTCCCAGACTTTTCGATATTATAGTTTGGGCAATAATCACAATGTCTCCATCTTTTAACGAGATACTGTTTTTTGTTAAAGCATTAAAAATTATTAATGGAATATTGTCTCCGGGTTTTATTAGGGGGATATTTTCTAGTCCGATAATTTCTATATTTCCTCTCATAATCTTAAATCTCCTTGTTTAAAAATTAAATCTTATAATTCTTTAAATCTGAATCCTTGCTTTCTGCGTATTTTTCAAATTTATCTGGAATCGCACAACAAGCTGAGAAGAAATTGAAGACAACTTCAGGATCATTATTTTTTACCCATTTTAATGTATTTTTTGAAGGTATTTCAATTCTATTTATCCCAGCTCTAATTGCATATTTTTCTATCTCTAATTTCACATCCCCTCTTGGTCTCATACACCCTAAGGAAATTTCTGCGTCTGGGTAGACAAATCTAGTAATCGCAATAATTTTTGCGATATCACTCGGTTGAGGTCTAAGAAAATTATTTCCAGAATTATTTGGAGGGATTAAAGCAATCAATACTATTAAAGAGGGATCTAGTCCCGATTCTTTCAAAAACTTAATTGTTTCCAATTCTTTGTGAATCTTTCCATAAAATAACCCTATGCAAATATGAGGAACGATATTTATTCCATATTTTTGCATGAAACGGATTGCTTTTTTATAATCGTCAATATCTTTGTTTAAATGGTAAATTTTGTTTATTACGTCTTTATCCATTGTAACATCAAAAGAAACGATATCAACACCTGCAAGTGCTAATTGTTTAGCAGTTTCTTCACTAAGCAACCCAGTATGAGCGTTGACTATTAAATTAGTTCTCTTCTTGATGTCTTTAATGGTATCTAGAAAGTTTAATAACGGAACTGAACCATCGGGAAGACATCCCCCCGAAAGTAAAACACCGATTCCACCATTACTATATAATTCTAGCAAATAGGATTTTAATTCGGAATTAGTTAGGATTGGTTTCATACCATCTAGATATTTTTTATTACAATGTTCACAGTGTAATGAACATTCACTTCCAGTAATACTGATGGCTGGAAACCGTTTATTGGGGATATAAATTTTTAATAGATTTCCAATTTTTTTCTTCTTTACTTTATAAGCAAGATTTAAAATCGGCTCTAATTCTTTATCATCAAGTTTTAACAATTTTTCATAATCTGACCATGTTTGATTACCTAATTCAAATCTCTTTAATAAATCTTTAATATCAGTCATATTTTTCCAGCCATTTCTTATTAGAATATTTTTTGGACACAAGTTTATCTGCTAAATTTAATTCATAATCTGTGAAATTTCCATCTATTAATTTAATTCCTAATGTCGCCTCGAAACCAGCTTTAAGATAGAATAAGAATTCCGTTTCATCATATTGGTCTAATCGTTCTTTGATGCCGATGCACTTCGCAAATACTGATTTCACCATTTTAGTTTTCTCTACATTATAAGGTGCTTTTAAAACGGAATACATAAGGTTGGGATCAAGTTCCAATAAAATTGTTCCGTGTTGAAGGAGATACCCCTTCTTTCTTATCTGTGCATTTCCTGAAAATTTCTTTCCCTCTAAAAAAATAGCAGGGCAATGAATAACTCCTTTTTGAGGCTGCAAGCCATATTGTGATAAACCATTAACAATACCCGCCTCGATAATCTCAAATTGCTCAATCACATTCTTAGCATTAAGGTTTTCTAGAAATTTCAAAGGACATACAATAGAATATGTAATTTCACGAGTGCTATCATGGAATACAGCACCCCCTCCAGTTATTCTCCTTACAACATTGAAACCTTTTTCTCTAACTACATTCAAGTCTACTTCGTTAGAAATACTTTGATTTCTTCCAATAGATACAGTTGATGGCTTCCATTTGAAAAACCTTAGAGTATTAGGAATTTTTTTTTCAATAGCTGCATTTAGTATCGCTTCATCTAAAGCCATATTCCAATATCCATTTCTAGTTTCTAAGGGAAGAAATCTCCATTCTCTCAAGCTATTTACCACTATTTATTATGAACAGCATTAATTAAACTATTAAAAATATCATTCATCTCGTGTGTTAATAATGTTCTAGGATAATTATAAATAGGACCCGAAGGTCTTGATGTATAATAAGGACGGTTACAACCGGGACAACCCGAAGTTAAAAACGCATCCGTACTGCAAGTAATATACCATAACTCCTTCTCATTTAAATTAAATTTTACAATTTCGCCAAAATTATTGAAAGTAAAGTCCTTAAGAGTTCTATTATCGCTCACTAGAAGATATCTTCCTAATTGTATCTTTCTAAAATTCAATAAATCTGGTTGGCTTAAACTTTCAAGTAATGTCCCTTTTATGGGCATAAATGCAAAAAGACTTACTCTTATTCTTAAATCGTGAAGTTTCTTAATCATTTTCAAGATTGCAATTGCAGTCTCTCCCAATCCCACAATTAAATGCGTTGTAACTTTTCCCTCTCCAAAAATTGTAAGCGCTTCTTTGAGTTTTTGAATGTGGTTATTCCAATTATAAGGTCCTTTTACTTCTTTTCCTTTTATGTGTTCAAAAATTTCAGGAGTAGCACCATCAAGAGCTATACCTACCCGATCCACACCAAGAATTTTTAATGTTTCTAAATTTTTTTTCTCCATAGGTGGTATTGCAATAGATATTGGAATGTTGCAACTTTTTCTAATCTGGGAAACAATCTCTAAAAGATCATGAAAATTTTGCAAGTAATTTAAGGTTTGGATACAAATTCTTTTAAATCGTTTTGAATGTGGCATGTAATTCAATTTCGTCAAAAAATCTTTAAAACTAAAAACTGGCCAACTAACACGCGATAATAATTCAATGGAACTTTCTGATTCTCTAGCTTGTGGGCAAAAACCACAATTTGCACTGCAATGACCTACTATATAGGTCATTATATAGCATGTTGTAGGTACATCTTTAAATTTTTTAGTTTCATATAATCCAAGTAGTGAAGCACTACCTATTGAAACCCTAATCTTTTCAACTGTCACTGGTCATACAAGTATTACAGTTACTATAATCTTTTTGATTAAGAATATACCCCATATCAAAAAAAATTTATTGTATAAATTATTTCAGTTTATATTTTAATATTCAACTTTAAAAAAACGATTTTGACACAAAATGACTAATATTGAATACGATTTTCAAAAAATCGAGAAAAAATGGCAAAAAAAATGGGAAGAAGAGAAAATCTTCGAAGTCAAAGAAGATCCTGATAAAAAAAAATATTATGTACTGGAAATGTATCCTTATCCCAGTTCTGATTTACATATAGGACACCTACGTAATTATTCAATAGGAGATTCATTTGCACGATACAAACGAATGTGCGGGTTCAATGTCCTCTATCCAATGGGCTATGATTGTACTTCCCAATAAGAGAATACCATAAGAGCTTTGGACTACCCGCAGAGAACGCGGCAATTGACCACGGTGTAAATCCCGAAGAGTGGACAAACAAAAATATAGAATCAATTCAAAAACAGCAAAAGCGAATAGGACTTTCTTACGATTGGACCCGGATGGTCTATTCTCACGACCCTAATTATTACAAGTGGGATCAATGGTTTTTCTTAAAAATGTACGAGAAGGGTTTGGCTTATAGACAAGAAAGTTATGTGAATTGGTGCCCAAAATGTGTAACTGTGCTAGCTAACGAGCAAGTTCAAAGTGGCAAATGTTGGCGCTGTAGTTCGGAAGTTGAACAACAATTTTTAACCCAGTGGTTCTTAAAAATCCGAGACTATGCCGAAGAACTTTTAGATGGATTAGACAAGGTAGACTGGCCAAATAAAGTGAAAACTATGCAACGTAACTGGATTGGAAGATCGGAGGGAACAATAATTAAATTTCCAATTGTGGGGGAAAAAAGAACCATTGACATTTTTACTACTCGCCCAGATACGCTGTATGGGGTCACGTTTATGGTATTTGCCCCCGAGCATCCTTGGGTCAAGGAATGGGTAGAAGAGACTGAATACGAATCTGATTTTCAGAACCTATATACAGAAACTATTAGACAGAATAAATTTCAAAGAACAGATATCGAAGTCGAGAAGAAAGGTATATTTATCGGAAAACACGCGATTAACCCACTAAATAAAGAGGAAATACCTATATATATTGGAAATTTTGTCATTTACGAATACGGTGCTGGAGCCGTAATGTCTGTTCCCGCACATGATTCCCGAGATTTTCAGTTCGCAGTGAAATATAATATTCCAATAAAGGTTGTTATTCAACCTTTTGAATACGAATTGAACGCTGAAAAAATGACCAGAGCGTACGAAGGTGACGGAACTTTAATAAACTCAGAAGAGTTTAATGGGATGGAAAACCGATCCGCGATAAAATCTATGTCAAAAAAATTAGAAGAAATAGGAATGGGAGAGGAAACTGTTAATTACAAACTAAGAGATTGGCTAATTTCCCGACAACGCTATTGGGGATGCCCTATACCAATTATATACTGCGATACCTGTGGAATTGTGCCCGTTCCCTACGAAGATTTACCTGTTGAATTACCGAAAGATGTAAAATTCACGGGAAAAGGAAATCCTTTGAAAACGAGTGAATCTTTTGTTAATACCTCGTGTCCACAATGTGGTATTCAAGCAAGAAGAGAAACCGATACGATGGATACTTTCGTAGATAGTTCGTGGTATTTCTTTCGTTATTGCGATCCAAATGAGGAAAATTTACCATATAGAAAAGATATCGCCGATTACTGGATGAATGTTGACCAATATATAGGTGGTATTGAGCACGGAATTCTCCATTTAATGTACGCACGTTTTTTCACTAGAGTTGCTCGAGATCTTGGGTTTCATTCGTTTGATGAGCCCTTCCAGCGACTATTGACTCAAGGGATGGTTAACAAAGCGCATCCTTATTGCTCTAATTGTGGGACATTTGCTATGAAAGCTGAAATGACGAGCGAAAGCTGTAAAAGATGTGGAACCAAGTATATATTAAAAAGCGTTAAGATGAGTAAAAGTTACGGTAATACGGTGAATCCAATTGGGTTGATGAATAAATATGGAGCAGACGCGGCTCGATTTTTTATTCTTTTTGGAGCCAGTCCCCAATCCGGTTTGGAATGGTCTGATGAAGGTGTAGATTTTGCTTTCAAATATGTAAAAAACACATTTACATTATTAAAAGAACCCCCAGAAACCATCAGAAATGAGAAAATAATTAGAGATACCCTTATTGAATATACCCTTAATAAAACAATAAAAATCGTAAGCGAATCGTTAAATATATTGTCAATTAGGGATGCCATTAACGAAATCATCCAATTTACTTCCGAAATAAGTAGGTATAAGTCTGAGGGGGTTTATAAGGAAGTTTTTGACAAATGTAAAGAGAATTTAATATTATTACTTCATCCATTTGTACCTCATATGACTGAGGAATTATGGGAGCAAATGGGAAAAAAGAGCTTTTTAAGTTTAGCCCTTTGGCCTAACTATGATAAAAATATCCTTTCTGTTGAAAATGATTACAAATGGAATTTAATGAATAATACTGTTGACTCAATTAATCATATAATTCAAATTATAAAGAAAGAAAAACTGACAGAGATGATTATTATTATTGCAGCTGAATGGAAATTCGATGTAATGCTGAAACTTCTCTCATTAGCAGAAAAATCAAAAGATCAAAGAGAAATAATTGGAAAATTAATGGAAAATAAAGAATTTAAAACAAAAGGGAAATTTATTTCTCAAACAGTCATTAAAGTATTGAAGAATCTTGGGAAATATGTTAAATCACCAATCAATGCCATAGATGAATTTAATTTCTTTTTTGAGATTAAAAATATTTATGAAAAGAAATATAAATGTAAAGTAAGTATCATCCCAGAAAATGAATCGCAAGAAAACAAAGCGGCTCAAGGGTTACCTGGGAAACCTGCGATAATAATAAAATAAGAAATTTAACTCCATTTTTTCCCTTTTATATTCTCGGAAGTTTTATAAGCATTTTTAAAGTAAACTATCTTATGAACTCAATTAATTTAAATATATATTACCAAATCTATAATTATAGATTTAATTATATTTCAATCTTCAAATTTTTCTTAAATTACTAATTAATATGACATTTTATGAGTTATCTGTTATTACCAATACAGGCTTTCCATATTATAATTTAATTTTAAATACTCCTCCTAGTGGAGTGAATTTAACTTTAAGATTTTTTGACTTCACGCAACAGAATTTAGAACCATTGACGAAATTAGATCCCGTTAGCTCATTTGAACTCAACGCAGGATTAGTTTCCGCACTCTTTGAGTTTGCTAGAAATATTGATAAAAAAATTGAAATGTTAGAATTTAAATCAAGAAAAAATAAACCTGATAGTTCCGATGACAATCAATATAAAGGGGATGTGTTAATCACGACTCAAACAGAGCCTTATCTCCTTCAAAAGTCTGTTAATGCAAAAATCAAAAATATTTATAATTTAGTTATCGCAGATAAAATTCCACTTGATTCAGCTTTAGAATTACTACAAAATGAAGAGGATAAAATTATCGAAATCCTAACTGATAAAGAAGCTAGAAACCGCGTAGAAGTGCAAAAAGAAGAGATTAACAGGTTAGCAGACGGTTTTTTAAAGGAAATGAGTAGTTATGGGCTTAATGGCATTTGTATAACATCGTTTGATCTTTCACCAATCATGAGTTTCGGGATTTTATATTCATTGGCAGATATAGACGCTATTTTAAGAAATATTAATGTATTTCCGAATATTTCAACGCTTGAATGGATTTACCGACAATCTTATTTTTCAAATGAACAGTTATGGGTCTATATAATAAAATCAGGAGTTGGTCCAACTATTAATGACCTGTTTGAGCCTTATTTTTATTTACTTTTTGCAGATTCACAATCATATTTAGGTGAGTTTCCAGGAAAACTTGCATCTAGGTTTGATCAAATTTTAGGATAAACTAAATAAAAGCATGTTAGATATTAAAAAGGAGAATTATTTGCAGCTTCAATTATTTCACTAAATGACTCAGCTTGAAGGGAAGCGCCCCCAACTAAACCTCCATCAATGTTTTCCTTTATGAAAATATCTTTTGCATTACTAGGTTTTATAGAACCTCCATATTGGATTTTGACGGCATTTGCAGTTTTACTATCATAAATATTTGTAATCAAATCGCGTATAAAAATATGAATTTCTTCAGCTTGTTCCGGAGTAGCAGTTCTTCCCGTCCCTATCGCCCAAATTGGCTCATAAGCTATAACTGATTTTCGTATTTCTTCACCACTCAAGTCTTTAAAAGAAAGTCTAAATTGTTTCTCTATAAATTCTTTTGTTTTATGTGTTTCTCTCTCCTTCAAGTGTTCTCCAATACATACAATAGGTTTCAGGTTAAAATTCAAAGCCTTTTTCAGTTTTTTATTTATGATTTCATCGGTTTCCTTTAGAATATCTCTTCTTTCACTATGACCCAAAATAACATAGCTGCATCCTAACTCTTTTAAGAAAACAGGAGAGATTTCGCCAGTAAAAGCACCTTTTTCCTCGAAATACATATTTTGTGCTCCTATCATTATGTTCGTATTTTTAGTGAATTCAATCACAGGAAATAAAGCTGTATATGGTGGAGCAATTACAATATCGACATTGTTTATGTTTTTCACAAGTGGAATTAACTTTTTCAGCATCTCTATACCCTCAAAAGGTATGCCTTTATTCATTTTCCAATTCCCACCGATTATTGGTCTTCTCATCAAAAATTCACTTATTAAATTTTTTATATACTTTAGATAAAGCTCATTTACTATTTCAATTTAAGCTTTATTAATGTAAAGGGATGTTAAATCCCTGAAACCTTTTTTAAAAAAAGAGTAATGAAGAAGATTATTCTTCTTTTTTAATTTTTTCCTCTAACTTTGTAGCTCTTAATAATTTTTTAACTTCTTCTACATCTGGAGGAATTACTTTTGGCAATCCGAGTTGATCTCTTCTTCTTTCTATTGCAGGTTGCATTGGGATGGCTTTACCATTTTCTAAAATAGCGGAAGCTTGTGTTGTATAGTAGTCTGGTGCTTCTCCTTTTTCAACGCTAATATTTTTTAAAATCGTAAAAATTTCTGTGAGTTCTACTTTTTGGGGACAAACCTCGTCGCAGGTATCACATACTGTGCATCCCCATATATTAAAAGCGTTTTCTTTACCAAAAATTTTCTCTTTTAACCCAAGAAGTGCATCTAAGATAAGTCTTCTAGGATTATATCGACCATTTGTTATTTGTGCTACAGGACACGCTCCACTACAAGTAGCACATTGATAGCAATAAGCTAGCGTATTACCAATGTCGGATTGGAGAATCTGATTTCGAAATTCAAAATCTATTGTTGCCATAATTATTTAGTTAGTTTTTTTAACCTTATTTTAATAAAACCTACCGTTAAATTTTAAATTAATTCTTTTTAATTTAACCCAAGAAAAGGTTCAATTTCTTTAACAAATCAGAAAATAAAAAAAATTCGAGTAATTTTTGACAATTTCTTATGGAAATAAATTTGATTATTTCTAAGCAATGATTTAATTCAATTTACCAACGATTTCTCTAATAATATCTTCACCTGCTGCCCCTAGCATTATTCCGTCTCTTACTAAGGGTTGTCCTTGAATTTCAATAATTCCATCACACAATTCTCCGTTTTTGAAGAAAAGTAGAGTAGGAATGGCTGTTACATTAAATTTATTGCCTAAAGCTCTATTCTGGTCTAAATCTACTGTTATTAATTTAATTAATCCTTCCCTTTTAAGTTTCTCCAATATTGGAGAGACAAATTTGCAGGGACCGCACCATACAGTAAAAATGTCTATGATCAGATTCCCTTCCTTCATATTTTCAGCAATTTCTATACCAAAATCTTTTAATTCTTCGATTCTTGTCATCTTCATCAGTTTAACAATTTATATAATTGAAAAAATTAGACTTTTAAAATTATATGTGTATTATTAGTCAAAATAAATATTTAATTGCTTTTATTAGTATCAATTATTAAAAATTAAGCTATAAATGGGAAAAGTCGTGTATTTTTTTTCACAGCCAATAAAATTAGAAAGAATTTCAACCAATCGCTTTTCAAAAAAACGGGCTAAAAAAAGATATAATTATGAATCTAAAGAAGATTTATCTGCAATTACGTTTAATTGTGCGATTAACCAGCAAACTTCTTCATAGGTTGATGATGATTCAAAAATTTCTTGCGTTTTTTTTTGTATTTCGTTCTTTGAAGCTTTGTTTAGACCTTTAGTAAGATCCAATTGCATCTTAGCTAAGGTTTGACATAAGCTTTTGTAAGATTTATTTTCGAGAGATAGTTTATGTGCTACTAATGTTATCTCTGCTTCTAAATCCGGACTTATTCCTGCCTCTATTAGCTCTAAAGTTTCTTCAAATTGAATTTCTAACTCTGGTCTTCTCTCTAAATGTTGTTTTTTGATTTCTCCTTTCTTTAGAGAGTCCTTAATAGCTATAAATGCCCCATATTCTTTATTTTGAGTAATAATTTGAATGTTAGCGGTGTTTTCATTTTTATCATTTATCAGCTTTGCTTTATCTATTGATAAATCTCTTCTTTTTTTAGTTATATTTGATCCAAACCACAGATACATTGTTTTAGAATCGTCAATTAAATAAACTTCATCTTCTTTAAAATCGGCTTTCCTTATTTTTTTAAGACCTCCTCTTATACCGACATTGTATACTATCATAAAAATCTCTTCTCGGATTAATAGAACAACTAAGAATTAAATTCTTTTTAATTGCACTTTGCAAATAAAAAAAAAAATTCTTATATTTTTAAAGATTTTTCAGTTAAAATTTCTACTCTTATGTTAGAGTCTTTTTTTGCCATAATTTCTTTGAAGATATTTAAATCTTTTTCCCAATTATGCATTGGTACTACTATTTCAGGTTGAATATCCACAGCAGCATTAGATGCTTCTTCAAAATCCATAGTATATGTCCCTCCGCAAGGTAATAAAGCTACAGTAATATTTCGGGCCTTTAACTCTTTCATTTCAGGGATTCTTTCAGTATCGCCTGCATGATAAACACTTTTACCTGCTGATTCTATTATCGTTCCCGTCCAATTATTGCTTTTTGGATGCGTTATTTTCTCGATTGTATACGCAGGAAACAATTCGATTGAAAAATCTTCATACGCAAACTCTTCACCGATTTCCAAGCCTTGACCACCAAATTTCTTTAAACTGTTTGCAATGCTAATAGGACCTAACAAAACTGTATCATCTTGCCAAATTTTTTTAATATCTGATTTCGAAAAATGATCTCCATGTGTGTGTGAAGTCACTATGATATCCGCTTTTTCTTCTCCATCTTTGATATTATAAGGATCTAAATATATAATCCTTCCACTAAAGATCTTAATTTTAAAGCATGCGTGACCCAACCAAATAATTTCCATTTGAGTGTCTATATTAATCACCTCAATATTTTATCATGAAATTTAATTTTATTTATCATGTCTATAAATGATTTACTAAATTATAATTCTTGCTTGAAAAACATACTAATCATATATGATTCGAATTGAAAATATTAATATTGAGGTTTATTTTTCATTTATTATTCAACTACTTTTCCCTAGAGTGCGTGAAGAATGAATTTAACAAGAGATGATTTGATCCAGTCAGATGCTACAATGAATCAAATGCGTAATATGGTTTATCATTTAGAGAGATTTATGAAACTCAATGAAGTGTCCGAAATAAGAGAGAATTTAAGGAGAATGGGTCGAAATATCGCCCGAACTTATATAAAATATTGGAAACCAATTGATATTGTTAAAAAAGATAATTTAAATGATGTAATAACCACAATCTATAAAAAAATCTTAAATAGCTCGGTTTCGGTGGATTTTAATGAAATAAATAAGATCGTCACGGTTAAAGATAATGATTGCCCTTTATGTAAGTATCATTTTAACGATATCGATGTTGCAGGATGTGAAATTATTGCAGCAATGCTATCAGAAATAATAACTTGCCTTAATAAAGGAAAATCTTCATTAATACTAGAACCACTTGATATTCTTGAATCTCGAACATTTGGACATAAATCTTGTATTCAAAGCTTTAAATACAGAGAGGGAGGTGTTTAATAATGGGAGCAGTGCAATGGTTATTAAAAAAGATTACTAAAGTATTCGGTAGAAACACTACTTCTTTATATTATGTTCTTCTTTATCGTGAAATATTAAAAGAGATAAATGATATTACGAAAGATGAAGAGGATAGTATTATTATACTTAGAGAGATCGGGAAGAAAGCTGCCACAGAATCATGCGAGCGTCACACAGCTGTTTTTAAATGGATGCCTGGGAGCCCAAAAAAAGTAATTGAATATTTTGAACTTTTATGGGTTGTTGTTTTTGGAAAGGAATTAGAAGAGGGGGACTTAACATATGAGGAACTTCCTAAAGAAGGCTCGAAATATAACGATTATATTGTTAAGATAAAAAGTTGTCCACTTTGTGCAGGGTATGGGGTAGATGATGAAGATACTTTCAAATTTCAAAAAGTAAACAGTAAAAATAGTGAAGGTCTTGCGTGCGGTTTAACGGGAATGTTAGAAAATGTTGCTAATTTCATACTTAAAATAAAAAGAAACGATTATAGAATTAGTATAGTAGAACAGAAGTGCTTAGCGAAAGGTGATGAACATCTTCAGTTTATTTGTAAAATTTATGATTCTTTAGAATGGAAAGAGTTTAGTTCCGTTCGAATTCAAGATAAAATTAAATCTGGAGTTAAATTTGAAGAATCTATAGAAGAGGATGTTATTCAAGAAACTAAGTTAGACATTATTGATAAACTTCAAGAAGTCTTATCTCTTGATAAAATTGAGGAATTACTTGATGAACCCTTAGAGGGCATTAAAAGAAAAGTTGCTGAGATCATTGAAGATAAACTAAACATGGAACCCTCCCATTTCTTCGATTATTTTAAAAATTATGAGGATGATCTATTAAGAATCATTGGTTATCTCGCAGTTCATTTACTTAATGAATATGGAGGATTAATCGAAAAAACTTTGAAGAATAACACATTTGCTAAAATTGCGGGATATCTTTTTAAACAGTTAAGAGAATTTGTTTTATTATTCATCCCTATTGATGTAATCAACGATTATCATCAATTATTAATAAGTTTTCTTGATGGTTTAGCCCCAGCAGAGATGGTCGAGAATGTAAGACAATTCTCGGGTAAGGATGATATTAATTTTCTCTTTGAAGGAGCCCAAATGGCACTTGAAAATTTAGGAATTGACTTTTCAGAGTTAAAAGATAATGTTTGGGAAGAAATAAGAAAGGAAAGAGAAAACGGTTTACTTTCTTCGGATCAGTCAATGATGGAAAAAACTGAAGAAAACATCCCAAAAATTATTAAGATTATGCAAGAAATTTTAATGTTATTAAGCGATATTTTAACGCTTCCAATAAGAGTATTAATTTCCGAAAGCCATTATGGCCTTAAAACAGCTATTAACTCTGTAGTATCTGAAGAAGAAGGGTTGTTCGGGAGTATAAAAGATAGAATTGATACAATTTTTGACTATGTTCAAGAATTAAAGCAATAATAAAAAAAAAGAGAAATTTAAATTTTTTTTGATGTTTTTTAAGTTTTTAGACCTAAATACATCCAAAAAGCGAAAGTCATCATTAACCCTCTTACAAACCCAATAGCAATTCCGGGTGGAATAATAGAATCTAAAGCTCCGCAGACAACGAAAATTGTGAATCCTAACCCTAAATAGAAAAATTTCTTTCTTAATTCTCCAGTTGCTTGTTTTGCCTTAATAAAAAACCCAATACCAAGAAATACTAAAGCTGATACGAGGAACAAAGCAACTAATAAAAATGTTGGATGATCCCTAATAAAACTAGCATCAATTAAATCCTGACCTGGATTAGTAAGTGTCCATGTGAAGGATTCGTTTGTTTGGAACCATAGAAAGTACTCAAATATAATACCTAATATAATAAATGCTCCAACTAATATCCATTTTTTTTTAGGTATTAAAAGTTCACCACCAAGATACATTGCAACAATTAATGTCGGAGCTACCCACAAATAACTTAATAACGAATATAAATAGATTGGTGTTATGTTGGTTCCTGTAAATGTAACTAAAATAAAATCTATAAATGGACCAAGCCATAGAAAGCCAACAAAAAGCATAGTCAATGCAGCGAATGTTAAGAGTTTTGCTTTTAATTTTATTG
>Ga0315553_10000037_pt1 | contig 104178 bp, 101 predicted proteins | sample SalMarSW160140MG_FD_203099 | JGI IMG/M metagenome (GOLD analysis project Ga0315553, IMG submission 203099) | Salt marsh sediment microbial communities from the Plum Island Ecosystem LTER, Massachusetts, United States - Salt Marsh Sediment SW1601-40 ... | reverse complement strand
CCCGTAAGAAGGGCAAGGAGTCGCAGCTGGCCTATCTGGGCCATCTGCTGACGGAGAATCGAAACGGTCTGATCGTCTCGGCGGCTCTGACGGAAGCCGATGGTTATGCAGAGCGCCTGGCCGCCCTCGAGATGGTGGAAGAGGTGTCCCGCACCAAACGGATCATGCTGGGGGCGGACCGAGGCTACGGCGCCGAGGACTTCGTTGCGTCGTGCCGGCGGCGCAATGTCACGCCGCACGTGGCGCAGCACACCGTGAGGCGATCGAGCCGAGTCGATGCCCGGACGACCCGCCACCCCGGCTACGAGATCAGCCAGCGCAAGCGCAAACGGATCGAGGAGTGCTTCGGCTGGATGAAGACGATCGGCGGCAGGCGAAAGACCCGTCACAAAGGCACCGAGCGGGTGGGCTGGATGTTCATCTTCACCGCGGCGGCCTACAACCTGGTGAGGATCCGAAACCTCCGGGAGGCACCGGCATGATTCGGGCGATGTTCCTCGGCCTGGCCTACGACGTTCCAATGCTCCAAGACGACGAGCCGGGAAAGATCCCGGATCGGCACCCCCTCGAATTCGACCTCAAACCGCTGATCGCGGCCTTCCAAGGCCGAAATTCAGCAGCCTGCTAGCCCGCCTCGGGCGCCACGCGGACGATGCGGTCTCCCGCGAAGGTTCCGATGAGGAGCGAGCCGTCGCTCGCCTCGCGCGAGAGGGCTTCTCCGCGCTCGATCGCCCGCCGGTTGCGCTCCGCGTCGCCCACGTGCCACGCGTGGATCGCCTGCGCGGTGCACAGGGCAAACTCCTGGACGGGTGCGACGCCTCCCCGGGCGGCCACACGCTCCAGGATCTCCGCGTTCACGGCGGCCTCCTCGAGATCTCCCCGCCACACGTGGAACTGATGCGTCGCCAGACCGAGGTCGACGCGCTCCGACGGTCGCGCGCGGAAGGCCGCGTCTGCGCGGCGCACGAGCTCGGGCAGTGCGGGGTCGAGGACGTCCGCGATGCACAATCCCCGGCACAAACTCGCCAGCGCACGGATCTCCGGCACGCCGAGCGAGCCGACGTGCGGCGCCGGTAGCAGGCTCGCGAGCTCGCGCAGCCAGGGACGCACCTCCGCGGGCGAGTGCCACCAGTAGTGCTGCGCGCCGAGGATGCTGCAGATGGCGAGCAGTGCGTGATCGGTGTCGCCTGCCTCGCGCAGCGCGTACGCGCGCGTCAGGCCGGAGACCGCGCGTTCTCCGTCCTCCGGGATCTCGGAAACCGCACGCCAGAGATCGAGGCGCGGTCTCGCCCGGATCCGCTCTTCGGCTACGCCCTCGAGCCACTCGCGCAGGGTCGGTGCCCGGCGCTGCGCGATCAGGGACGGAGCGTACTCCTCGACGGCCTCGGCCACCGCGTCGGCGTCGCCGCCCAGGCGCAGCAAGGCCACGGCCTCCTCCAGGCGGCTCTGGCGGCGCAGGCAGGCGGCGCCGCGGCGGCAGATCTCGCGCTGCTCGGCCACGGCCAGCTCCGAGAAGCGTCCGAGGAGGAAGGCGCGGAACAGGGGATGGAGCTCGAAGAGACGCTCGTTGCCGGGGCGCGACTCGACGAAGGCGTTGTGCCGCACGAGCCGATCCAGGTGCTCGCGCGCCCCGCACACGCGCGCCATGGCCTCGACGAGCGGCGCCGTGAGCTGGGTCGCGGGTGACGAGCGGACAAGCAGGCGTCGAGTCGCAGCGTCGAGATGCTGGTAGACCTGGGTCTGGAGATAGGTTTCGACAGTCTCCGGCGCTCGATCTAGGTGCGCGCCCGGGGGCTCGCCAGTCTGGAGCAGCATGAGGAAGCCTGCGATCCAGCCGCCGCACTGTTCGTGGAGCGCTCGCACGCGGTCGCGGGAAAGTCGACTGCCGACACTCCGAGCCAGCGCCATCGCCTCACTCGGCCGCAGGTGCAGCTCGTGTCCCGAGATCACGTCGAGGTTCCGATGCGCGACGTCGCGCATCAGCTGCGGCGATGGCTCGCGGCGCGCGGTGACGAAGAGGCGGCCGCCCGAAGGAAGCTCCGAGATCGCCGCCTCGAGGCTCTCCGGGAAGGGGGAGTGCTCGGGGAGCTGCTCCCAGCCGTCGAACACGAGATCGCAGCGATTGCCCAACAGTACTTGAATCCCCCGCCTAGCTAGGAGCCATCCGCCGCGAGCGCTCCCGGTCCAGGGAACGCAGGCGGGTTCGGCGCCAGAAGGTGGGATGCGACCCTGCGCCGCGCCCCTACGGCGGTGGCATCCCCAGCTCTGCGCGCATCCGGCGGATGTACTCCAGGGAACGGCGGCCCGTGGCGGTGTTCTCGGGGGGGATCAGCCGGCTAAGCAGCTGGTCGAGAGGCCCCGGGCCGAAGTAGCGGAACCACCACTTGCGCACGACCCAGTCGATCACGGACGCGACGCAGACGGGGATCCAGACGAGCACGCCGCTCGCGAAGCCCCATCCGGTGGAAGGCGGATCCCAGGCCAGCCAGGCGACGGCGATTCCCTGGAGTGCGAACAGGCCGGCGAAGAGGGCGGTGGACTTGCGGCAGTAGGGAGCGATGAAGTCGGGCGCGTAGGGATGGAGCGTTCTCGCGGCGTCGAGGAAGAGCGAGCCGCCGCCGCGCAGCGACAGCCAGAACAGCCCGGCGATCAGCGCCTGGAGCGCGGCCGGCACCAGGCGCAGGTAGAGCGCGTCTTTCGAGAGCGCGGCCGCAGCGGGCAGGGCGAGCAGCAGCGCTCGCGCGCCGAGCGGCACGCGGCCGTCGCGGTCGAAGCGGCGCCAGGCGAGCAGCGACACGAGCCCCGCGGCGAGCAGCACAGCCGCCAGGGAACGCACGCCCCAGGTGGCGAGTGCGCGCTCGGCGGCCGGCGGATAGACGGTGGCGAGCAGGGCGCCGGCGCCCACGGCGGTCACCAGAGCCGGCGGTGGCCGGATCCGCGGAGGTGGCCGCAGCACGGGCTCGGGCACCCCTCCGACGTCGCTCGCCTCCGGCCTGCGGTCGTCAGACAAGGTCGCGGGTCACGAAGGCCTGGAGCGGCCAGTCCTCTTTGCCGGCGTCGCGGCCGAGCAGCGCGAGCGCGTCGCGCCGCACCTGGTTGAAGGTGCGCGCGGCCTGCTCGAGCGTCTGGCGTCGGCTGCGAGGCAGGCCGATCTCGTGCAGGAAGTCGATGTTCTCGAGGCCGTAGGAGAACACTCCGCGGTTGCGCCGGTGGTAGTCGCCGCTCGCGCGCAGCGACTCCTCCACGTTTCCGAAGAGCGCGGCGAAGTTGTCCATCGCACGCAGCACCAGGTCGCGAAGACGCAGCTGGCGCCGCAGCCAGCGCGGCTCGAGGTGCTGGTCGGTCATGAACGGCGCCACCCAGAGGTTGTGGTAGGAGGCGATGTCGAAGTCCCACTTGAGGCGCATCAGCTCGTAGGAGCCGAGCAGGCCGTACTGGCCCCGGTAGAGCCGCATCACCGCCTGGTGTCGGAACTCGAGGAAGCGGTCGTAGAGGTCGAGGTGTTCGCCGAGCGCTTCCGGCGTCTCGCCCTCGGCGTCGCGTGCGATCGCGTCGGTGAGGAAGTCGCACTCGAGCGCGACGAAGTCGAGGCCCGGGCTGTAGAGCGGATCGGCGGCACTGGCCGCCTCGCCGATCATCGCCCATCGCTCGCGGCCCAGGAACCGCTTCGTGCCGAAGGCGATGCGGGCCAGGCTGCCGTGGTCCACCGCCTTCGCCGGCGCGAGCAGCTCGCGCAGCGCGCCGTGCCGGTCGAGGAAGGCGCGGAAGCCCTCGGGCGTGCGCAGCGCGCGGTCGCGGGTCGGCGCGCCGACCACGCCCACGCTGGTCAGGCCGCCGCGCAGTCGGATCAGCCAGATCCAGTAGCCCGGGTGCAGCAGATGGACGGTGGAGAGCCCGCGCGTGGTGTGGCGCACGCGGCCGCGAAAGGCGTCGTCGCCGACGCGGTCGATGTCGGCGAGCCCCTCGAAGCGGCCCCACACGGCGCCGATCCGGTGCAGTGCCTCCTCCTCGCGCAGGCCGAGCTGGCGCGCCAGGAAGCCCTGGCGGCCCGCCGCGTCGATCAGCCAGCGCGCGCGCACGCGCTCGCTTCCCGATGCGCTCTCGATCCGGAGCACGTGATCCTGGCCGCCCTCTCCCAGCTCGGCGCCGGTGACGCGTGCACCCGAGCGCACGTCGATTCCCTCGGTGCGGCACATCGCGATCAGGTCGGGCTCGAGGCGGGCACGATCGAGCTGGAAGGCGGGATGGAAGGGCAGGTTGATCGTGCCCATCTCGCTCATCTCGGTGAGCGGGACGTCGCGATCCGGCCCGTCGAAGAAGTAGCGCAGGCCGTTCTTGGGCAGGTGGTGCTCGTAGAGGTAGCCGCCGAGACCCTGTCGGCGCACGAGGTAATGGCTCGCGATCTCGACGGTGGACTCGCCCACCTTCGGTGCCGGCTCGGTGCCGCGCTCGAAGACGGTGATCCGGAGCTCGGGGAGCCGCATCCGCAGCTGGCGGGCGAGCAGGGTGCCGGCGATCCCGCCGCCGACGATGGCCACGTCGGTCGCTGCGTTCGCGGCGCTCGTCACAGCATGCCTCCGTTCACCGAGATCACCTGCCCCGTAAGGTAGGACGCGCCTTCCGAGAAGAGAAACGCCACCGTTGCGGCCACCTCTTCGGGGCGGCCGAGCCGGCGCATCGGGATCCGCTCGAGGAGCGGCTTCGCGATGCCTTCGTCCACCATCTCCGTCGCGATCAGCCCCGGTGCCACGCAGTTGACCGTGATGGCGCGCTTCGCGAGCTCCTGGGCGAGCGATTTCACCGCGCCGATCAGTCCGGCCTTCGAGGCGGCGTAGTTCACCTGGCCCCGGTTGCCCGCGATGCCGGCGATCGAGGACAGCGCCACGATGCGCCCGCCGTCGTGGGCGCGGACCATCGGCATCACCAGCGGGCGCAGGGTGTTGTAGAAGCCGTTGAGGTTGGTGCGCAGCACGCGATCCCAGTCGTCGCCCGACAGCGAGGGGAAGGCGGCATCGGCGGTGACGCCGGCGTTGTGCACGACGCCCCAGAACGGCCCGCGCGCGGCCAGCTCCTCCTCGAGGGCTTCTCGGCAGCCCACGCGGTCGGCGATGTCGCAGCACAGGAGCGACACCTCGACACCGTGGGCCTTCACCTCGCCAGCGAGGAGCTCGGCTGCCGACGCCTGACTCCGGTAGCCGAGCGTCAGATCGAAGCCGGCTTCGGCGAGGGCCAGGGCGATCGCCCGGCCGATCCCGCCACTGGCGCCCGTCACCAGCGCGCGCCGCCGACTCACGACGCGTCTCCCGGATCGGGCGCCGCGCCGGGCAGCACGTGGAGTCGAGGATAGGCAGTATAAGCTCTGGATTCGCGCCAGGGCCGAGAAGCAGGGTTGTGTCAACCGTGCTGCCCGCGGCGGGTTCGCCACGTAGCTCACCCCGAGGCCGCTGCCGCAGATCACGATGCCGCGGGGAACCTCGCCGCGGGACACGGCCCGAGCGGCGGGGGCGGCGAAATCCGGGTAGTCGACGGGTTCGTCTCCGTGCGTACCGAGGTCGACGACGGAGTGGCCTGCCGCTTCGAGACGCTCGCGCAGGGCGGCCTTCAGCTTCGTTCCGCGGTGATCGCTCGCGATGACGATCGAGGATAGGCAGTATAAGCTCTGGATTCGCGCCAGGGCCGAGAAGCAGGGTTGTGTCAACCGTGCTGCCCGCGGCGGGTGATTTCAAGCTGGGCCGCTGGGCTATGTGTCGTTCTCTTTGCGTGACACGGCGCCCCTCGGCTGGAGCGGGGTGCCGGGGGTGTTTGGGCGCAAGTCGCCTCTCGGGGACCGATCCATGCCTCGACGTCCGACCTGGCGCCTCCGAGCTCACCCCCAGCTGTCTTCATCGCGCGGGCTCTGGTCGAAGTACCCATCCTCGTCGCTCGGAGCGGCGTGCGCGCCAGCGTCACGGCCTGATGCCGTCGGAGGGACGGGGGGTGCCCGGGCGGATGCATTCGAGGATGCGCTGGGCGATGGCCGGATCTTCGATCGCGGCGACGAGGCGCAGGGTGGATCCGCAGCGCGGGCAGCGGAGGGCATCGACGGCGAAGACGCGCTGGAGGAGCTCGGCCCAGCGGAAGCGCCGAGACGTGGCGCCGGCACGCTCGTGGCAGCTCGTGGCGGCGCCGGGGCCGGGCTCGGACCCGAGTCCCTCCGCCGGCGCTGCCGTGGCGCCGGATCCCGTCGCGCTCGGCGGGCCCGCCGTTGCGGGACCCACGCTGGCGCCGGCTGCAGCTGGTGAATCGCCCTGCGCACGGTCGCCCGGCAGGACATTCACACCGGGCCCCGGGTCGCGCACCGGTAACACGCGGCAGCGCAAGCTCGCGCAGGGAGCCAGGATGCCGTGGTAGCGCACCTGGTGGGCTCGCGGCGGCGGAATCAGCGGGACCAGGCGCTCGATCAGCTGGCTTCGCTCCATCGCGACGTGGGTGGTGCCGTCGCGCCATCGTGTCTTCAGGCGCAGCAGGAGCGCCCCGTCCGGTGTCTCTTCGAGGCGTTCGTTCGCGAGCGGTGGACGCGCCACGTAGCGGCATAGGCGCTCCAGCCGGCGGCGGTCGCGGGCGGGCACGGAGACCTCCGCGTGCAGGCTCATGCCACGGTGCTCGGGGACGCGGGGCGAGGCGTCCGGGTCGTCGCTCGGGGCAGCCGGCTCGACGCGATCGCCCACTTGGCGCCAGCGCTCGCCGGAAGCCGAGCCGAGGGCGGTGCGCGTGCGCAGCGATGCCGCGGCGAGCAGCGCGAGCAGTGGCTCGTTCCGGGCGAGGACGTCCGCGTCCTCCTCGGCACGCGCCTCGAGCAGACGGCGGATGCGGCGCGCGCATCCCGCCAGCACGCGGGCCACCTCGTCGTGCGTCGGAGGGGGCAGCGGGAGGAAGCGAACCGGATCCTCGGGAGGGCCCGCATACGGATAGGCGCCGTCGAGGACCAGGGTGTGGAAGTGGAGGTTGAGGTTGAGTGCCGAGCCGAAGCGCTGCAGGAAGGTGACGGCTCCGCATTGCTCGGCGCGCACGCCCCAGTGGCGCCGGATGCGCCGTCGCAGCTCCGCAAAGAGGGCGCGCAGGAAGGCGCGCAGCACGGCGCTCGTGAGCTTCGCGTCGTAGGCGCAGCGGTAGCGAAGAGGGTACGGGAGTGTGAGCACCCACTGGCGGACGGGCACCGGGGGAAGCACGCGATCCACGAGGTGGGCCGCCGTGTCGGCCATGCGCCGGCCGCCGCAGGAGGGGCAGAACCCGCGGCGCTTGCACGAGAAGGCGACGAGGCGGTCGTGGCCGCAGTCGTCGCAGTGCAGGCGCAGGAAGCCGTGGGCGAGGACGCCGCAGCGCAGGAAGGCGCGGAGCTCCTGCTCGACGAAGTGCGGCGCAGGCTGCTCGCGAGTTCGAGCGCGTGCGAGGAAGGGCTCGAGGTGCTCGCGGATCACGCGGTGGAGGAGCGTGTGCTGCGGGAGATGCGGTGTGTACCCGGGGCCGGAGGGAGCGCGTTTCGACATCGGAAGGCCGAGATGCGATGGGCGTGCCGCGCGCGGGCGCGCGAGCGAGGGCGGCAGCCGGCCCGCGAGGCCGCGTGTTCACCCTGGGCGAGGCCGGACAGGCACGGGCTCTGGCACGAACCGTCGTCTTGTCGGCGACGCGCGCTTCCCTTCCTTCACAAGCCCGTCCACCGGCCCGAGCGGGTTCCCCAATGGATGTTCTTTGTCGCCCTACGCCGGGCGGAAGCGCGGGACCGCGAGGTCCGCGCTCATGTCCTCCCACACCAGCTCGACGGGCATCCCGATTCGCACCGCCTCGGGCTCGACCTCGACGAGGTTCGAGATCATCCGCACGCCGCCGGCCTCCTCGAGCGCGATGACGGCGATCACGGTGGGCAGCGGCTGGCCCGCAGCGATCGGGCGGTGCACGACCGTGTAGGTGTAGACCTCGCCCCGCCCCGGGACCTCCCGCCAGTCCGCCTCCGTGGAACGGCACGCGGCGCACACCGGCGCGGGGGGAAGCCGGGTGCGCCCGCACGCCGTACACCGCTGCACCACGAGACGGTGCTCCGCCGCGGCCTGCCACCAGGGCAGCGTGACGGCGTCCGCCAGCGGCGCCGGCATCGTGTCCGGGAAGTAGCGCTCGCTCATCGGCGCCCCAGCAGGAGCGCGCTCGAGGGAACGCACGCCGCGCTCGTCACCAGGCACACCTCGGCGCCGTCGACCGGGTTGGCCGACTCCCCGCGCAGCGCGCGCACGCCCTCGACGACGTGGTTGAGGCCGTGGATGTAGGCCTCGGACAGGCTGCCGCCGTGGGTGTTGGTGGGGAGGCTCCCTCCCTGCCAGGAGAGCGCCCCGCTGTCGACGAAGGGTCCGCCCTCCCCTCGCTCGCAGAAGCCGTAGTCCTCGAGCTGCATCAGTACGCATCCCGTGAAGTGATCGTAGATCTGGGCCACGTCCACGTCCCGGGGGCCGAGACCGGCCTTGCCGTAGAGGCGGCCGGCCAGCTCCTCGCAGCCGCCGGTAGCGTAGAGGGCGTCGTCGACGTTGGCGTTGGTGAAGGGCCCGAAGGCGTATCCCTTCGGAGCTCCCTGCTCGCTGGCGAGGATCTCGACGGGCCGTTTCGCGAGGTCGCGCGCGCGCGCGGCGGTGGTCACGACCACCGCGCAGGCGCCGTCGCTCTCCAGACAGCAGTCGAAGAGGCGGTGCGGGTCGGCGATCATCGGCGACGCCTGGTGATCGGCCAGCGTCATCGGCCGAGCGCCCATCACGGCGCGCGGGTTGCGACTCGCGTGCTCGCGGAAGGTGACCGCGATCCGGCCCAGCTGCTCGCTCGTGGTGCCGTAGCGGTGCATGTGGCGCCGTGTCGGCAGCGCGTAGGCCGCGGCGGCCATGATCAGCCCGTAGGGGATGGCGAAGCCCATCGACGCCAACATCGGTGAGCTGGCGGGCTGGAGCGTCGGGGGCTTCGGCTCGACCGGCGCGGAGGCATCGAGACCGCCGGTCCCGAAGCGGAAGAACTGTCCCTGGCAGAGCGAGCGGTAGACCACCACCACCTCGGCCTGGCCCGTCTCCACCGCCATCGCGGCGTTTCCCACCGCCGCGCAGCCGCCACCGCCCCCCGGCATCCAGACCATGTTGGCGAAGCGCAGCGCCGGAAGCCCCAGCTCGGCGGCCAGGAAGACCGCCTCGTTGCGGTCGTCGGCGAAGGACGCCAGGCCGTCGACGCGGTCCATGGAGAGTCCGGCGTCCGCCACGGCTCGCTGGATCGCCTCGCACGCGAGGGCGTGCTCGGTCGCGTCGCCGATCCGGCCCCAGCGCGCATAACGCGTCTCTCCGATGCCCGCGATGTGTGCCCTGCTCCGCGCCAAGATCGCTCTCCTTGCCGCTCCGCCGCTCAGCCGAGCGGGAGCGAGCACTCCACGGTCCCGGTCGCGTGGTCGCCGAGATCGTTCGCTGCCCGCACCTCCAGCTCGAGCACGCACTCGCTGCCCTCTTCGCGCTTGCCGGCGACCCGGCCCGAGAAGCGCAGCGTCGTCCCGGGCACCGCGGGCGCCCCGAGCCGGATCCGGATCGCGCGGATCCGCACCTGGGGTCCGGCCCAGTCGCTGACGAAGCGCGCCACGTAGCCGTTGGTGGTGAGGATGTTCATGAACACGTCCGGCGCGCCCTGCGCCCGGGCGAACTCGGGGTCGTGGTGCGCGGGCATGAAGTCCCGGGAGGCGATCGCCCCGGCGACGATCACCGTCGCGGTGACCGGCAGCGCGAAGGGCGTCAGCTCGTCGCCGACGTCGATCGCGGCGCAGGAGATCGAGGGCGCGGTCATCGCGCCGCTCCGCGTCGGCTCGGGTCGATCGTGCGCGGGTCGAACTTCAGGATCCGGAAGCGCTGGCGCCCCACGACGTCGCCCGCCGCGTCGCGGTAGGTGGTCACCCAGGTAACGAAGTAGCCCTGACCGAGAGCCGTGGACTTACGCTCCGAGATCGCCTCCAGCTCCGTCTCCAGGTGAAGGCGGTCGCCGGGCCGCAGGTAGCGCACGAACTCGAGCTCGGAGTTGGTGGCGAGCGTCCCGACGAAGCCCGCCTCGTCCAGCACGGGGATCGCGCTGTCCGCGGGGATGTCGTCCGGTGCGCCGCCGCGCGCGGCGATGCCCTCGATCCGGGGGCGCGGCATCCCCCAGGCCTGGAGCATCGCCGGAGGCGCCACGATCCCGCCGAAGCGGGTGGTCGCCGCGAGCTGCTCGTCGAGGTACACCGGGTTGCGGTCGTCCAAGGCGTCCACCCAGTGGCGGATCATCGGCACGTTCACCGGATCGGGCGCGACCGACGGTGCGCCCATCGGCTTGGCGACATACTTCTCCAGTCGTTCCCGCAGCTCGTCCACCGGGCGCTCGCTACGCGATGCCGTACAGCGCCGCGGCGGTGCCGTGCAGCACCCGCTCGATCGTCGACTCGGGCACCCCGGTGAAGGCGTGCTCGGCGTAGTCGGCGGGATGCTCCGTGAGCCCGCCCGTGAGCCCCGGGTGCTGACAGGTCGGATGCGGAAAGTCGGTCTCCCACAGGAGGTTGTCGGGGAACGCTTCGAGGGCCGCGCGCAGGCCCTGGCTCTCGAACCAGAAGCAGCCGTAGATCTGACGCCGGAAGTACTCGCTCGGCAGCAGGTCGTACTCGGGATGCTCCCGGCGCGTCTCGCTGTTCACGAACTGCCAGTCGGCGGCTTCCAGATAGGAGGGGATCCAGCCGACGCCGCTCTCCACCGAGACCAGCTTCAGATTCGGGAAGCGATGGCATACGCCGCCGAAGATCAGGTCGGCGAGGCAGGTGACGTTCTGCATGAAGATCATCGAGGAGACGCGCGCGAAGTTGGCGCGCATGCCGAGGCCGTACTGGTCCACGAACAGGTCCGAGAGATCGCCGCCTCCGATGTGGAAGCTGATCGGCACGCCGGTCTCCTGCACGGCGGCCCAGAACGGATCCCAGTGCCGGGCGGAGAGGGGCGGCTCTCCCCAGGCTTCGGGCTGGGAGGCGGCGAGCACCGCTCGATGCCCCTTCGCCACCGCGCGCTCCACCTCCTTCACGCACTCGCTCACGTCCCAGAAGGGCATGGCGGCGACGGGGATCAGTCGCTTCGGATCGGCGCTGCACCAGTCGATCAGGAAGTCGTTGTAGGCGCGCACGCACTCGAGCATCAGCTCGGGCTGCTTCAGCTTGAGGAAGCCCCCGGATCCGAAGCCGCCCACGTTGGGGTAGAGCACCTGGGCGTAGATGCCCTCGGCGTCCATGTGCTTCAGGCGCTCCCCGGCGTCGAAGGCGCCGCGGGGGATGTCGTCGTAGCCCTTCGGGCCGTCGGGTATCGAGCCGTCGAAGCCGGCCATCGTGGTGAAGCCGGGCGACCCGACGGCTTGGTCGCGGATGAACCAGACGTCGCGACCGCCGTGCTTGCGGACGTGCGGCACGGCGTCGCCCCACTTCGCGGTCGACACGCGCGCGGTCCAGACGTCCGGCGGCTCGGTGATGTGGGTGTCGGTGTCGATGGCGCGAACGCGGTCGAACAGGCGCTGATTCATCTCTTCTCCTGTCAGGGCGCGAGCCGGTGGACCGGCTTCTCGTAGGTTCCGAAAAGAACGTCGTAGAGCATCGTGAGCGTCGCGAAGTTGCCGCGGTTCATGTCCACGTGGTGGGCCGCGTGCACCCCCGTGACGTAGTCGAGCGTCTTGAACGGGAAGTAGGGCAGGTGCACGAAGGTGTGATTGATCGTGTTCACCTGGGTGAAGATCAAGGTCGCCACCGCCATCGACAGCGCGGAGAGCGGCGCACCCCCGAGTGCCGCCACGAGCGGGATCGAGAACAGGAACAGGGCGAGCCCGATCACCGTCTCCAGGGGGTGCACGTAGAGGGCGTCCACGTAGGTGGGCGTCCGGGCCTGGTGATGCAGGGCGTGCACCCTGCGCAGCAGCTTGCCGTGGAACAGGAAGCGGTGGGTCAGGTAGTAGAGGAGATCGAACACCATCAGCACGGCGGCGACGTCGAGCACGTGACGCCACGGCGGCCGCGGCGCCAGGTCCACGCACAGCGGGAGGACGGTGACGTAGAACACGAGGTTCGCGATCAGGCCCGCCCGGTTGTTCACCCGGACCGCCTCCGCGAAGCGGCGGCGGGAGAGCTTGCGGCGATCGGCCTCCCGGTTCAGATCGCGCATCCGCCGCAGGGCGGGCACCCGGAAGGCCACGAACCGGCTCGCCCCGGTGAGGGCCACCAGCGCAGCGAGGAAGACCAGCGCGGCGCGCCAGTCGTAGCTCACGGCGCGCCCCGCCCCTGCCCGGTCTCCAGCAGCGCGGCCAGGCGCTCGGCGCCGTCGCGTCCGAGCCGACGCCGCAGGCGCTCCGCCAGCCGCTCGATTTCCCCCGCCCCGGCGCCGGGCGCCGTCGAGGGTGCGTCGGGGCGCAGCGACCGGTACAGCTCGCGCGCGACGCGCTCGAGCTGCGCGAAGCGCACGGCACCGAGAATCGCCCGGAACGACCGCTCGAGCTCGTCCACCGCGGCCACCGAGTCGCCGATCAGCTCTGCGCCCCGCTCGGTCAGCGCGAGCACGATCCCGCGCCGATCGCGCGGATCGACCCGGCGCCGCAGGTAGCCCAGGCTCTCGAGGTCCCGTGCGGTGGCGTGGATCGCCTGGCGGCTCACTCCTTGGAGACGCGCGATCTCGTGAACGCGCGCCCCGTCGGGACCGATGTGGGGCAACACCTCGCCGTGGGACATCTTGAGTCCCGCGTGTCCCCGGGCGAGCGCCGCCCGCATCAGCTGCTCCTGGATGCGCACCGCCAGCAGCGGCAGGACCCCGGCGGAGCGCCCGGCCCGCGCGGTCAGCCCGGCGTCGGCGTGGATCGGAATGCCCAGGCCGCGGTAGAGCGCGGCCAGGGAGGTTGTGAACTGCCGGTAGGCACCGGCCCCGACGCGCGTCGCGTACTCCGCCTCGCTCTCCAGGATGATCCGCACGCCGTGCTCGACCAGGCCGCGGCCCCGCGCCGTCAACACCGCCACCCTCGAGCGCCCGTCCTCGGGATTCGGCCGGCGCTCGAGATAGCCGGCCGCCTCGGCGGCGCTCACGAGCTGGCTGCAGGCCTGGGTGCTGATCGCCAGCTCGCTCGCCAGCGCGGTGAGCGGCCGGCCCTGCTGCCAGACCCGCGACAGGATCGGCCCGAAGCTCGGGCGTAGCCCGGCGTAGCCGCGCTCGTCGCGCAGGGAGCCGATGACCCGCGCCTGGAGGTCTCGCGAGATGGCGATCAGGTGGCGCGCCAGGTTGCCCCGGTAGCGCGACCAGTCGCGAACCGGGCCCGCCGCGTCGGCGGAAATCGGCCTGATTCGCCGGGTACCGGGCATGCGGCGGATCCTAGACCCGCGGCCCGATGTTTTCAATCACGTTTGACAACCAAGTCAATCATGATTTAGTAACGCGGCCGGACCCGCGGGCCCGTGTGGACAGGAAGAGGACCGATTGGACGCGACGAGCCATCGACGGCGCACACCGCGCATCGCGATCGTCGGCGCCGGCCCCGGCGGCCTGTGCATGGCCGTCCGCCTGAAGCAGTCCGGCTTCGACGACTTCGTGCTGCTGGAGCAGGACGAGGGGGTCGGGGGCACTTGGCGCCGCAACCGCTACCCGGGCTGCGCCTGCGACATCCCCTCGCATCTCTACTCGTTCTCCTTCGAAATCAAGCGCGATTGGTCGCGCCCCTACGCGCCCCAGCGCGAGATCCTGGCCTACATGGAGCACATCGCCGAGAAGTACGCGCTGCTTCCCTACTGCCGCTTCGGGAACGCGGTGCGCGCCGCCCGCTGGGACGAAGCTCGTGCCCGCTGGACCCTCTCGCTCGAATCGGGGGACGAGATCGAGGCCGAGGTCGTCGTCAGCGCGATCGGAATGTTCAACGAGCTGGTCCGGCCGGAGATCGAGGGCCTCGATGCCTTCGCGGGTACCTGCTTCCACTCGGCCCACTGGCGCTGGGACCACGACCTCTCGGGCGAGACCGTCGGCGTGATCGGAAGCGCGGCGAGTGCCGTGCAGTTCGTACCGGAGATCGTGAAGGAGGCCGCACAGGTTCATCTCTTCCAGCGCACCGCGAACTGGGTGCTGCCCAAGGAAGACACCCCCTACAGCGAGGAACAGCTCGAGCAGTTCCGCACCGACCCGCGCCTGGTGACGGCCATTCGCGACGAGATCTACCGCCGCGTCGACGGCGGCATGACCTTCTCGGACCCGGGCATGCTCGCCGAGATGGAGGCGCTGGGGCTGGGCGCGATCGAGGTGGTCGAGGACCCCGAGCTGCGCCGCAAGCTGCGTCCCCAACACCCCTTCGGCTGCAAGCGGCCCCTGATCGCGAACGACTTCTACGCGGCGTTCAACGGCCCCAATCTCGAGCTGGTCTCCGATGCGATCGAACGCATCACGCCCGAAGGCGTCGTAACGATCGACGGCCGCACGCGCCGCCTCGACACGCTGATCCTCGCGACGGGCTTCTCGGCGACGAAGTACCTGTCGGCGATCGACGTCACCGGACGAGACGGGCGGCGGATCGCCGAGGCCTGGGAGGACGGAGCACGCGCCTACCTCGGGATCACGACCGCGGGCTTCCCCAACCTCTTCATGCTCTACGGCCCGAACACGAACAACGGGTCGATCCTGGCGATGATCGAGTGCCAGGTCGAGTACGCGCTGCGGCAGATCCAGCGCATCGCGACCGAGGGTCTCGCCTGGATCGACGTCCGGCCCGAGCCCATGGAGTGCTACAACGAGGAGGTCCAGCGGGCGATCGCCGGCGTCTCCGTGTGGCAAGCCGGCTGCACGGGCTACTACCGAACGCCCAGCGGCCGCGTCGTCACCCAGTGGCCCTACTCGATGACCGAGTTCCGCGAGCGCACGGAGAGATCCGACCCCGACGCCTTCGAGGTCGGCCTCGGCTAGCTCGCCGTGTACGAGCCCGGAGCGGGATCAGCCGGCGGCCGGAATCGCGGAGATCGAGACGCTCTCCACGCCCGCGGCGCGGGCGGCGTCCATCACCTCGACCAGCAGCCGGTTCTTCGAGGCCTTGTCGGCCTGGATGATCAGCTGTCCCTGGGGATTCTCGGCGTACAGGCGCTCGATGTTCGCCTTCAACGCCCGCGGATCGACCTCGCGTCGGTCGATCCAGATCTGGTCGTTCTCCGTGATCGCGACCAGGATGTTCCCGCGCTCGCGGCGCTCGGCGGTCTGGGCGTTGGGCCGGCTCACCTCGACACCCGCCTCCTTCACGAAGGAGGCCGTCACGATGAAGAAGATCAGCATGATGAACACCACGTCGAGCATCGGCGTGAGGTTGACCTCGCTGCCCTTCTCCTGCTCCCGGCTCTTGCGCATCGCTGCCACTCCTGTCGGCGTTGTCGGCTGTCCCTGTCGGCGTTGTCGGCGGTCCGCGAACGGTCGCCGAGTATAGCCCGACCCGGCCCCCGGATGGGAAGCCCGCCGCCGGACTCAGAAGACCCGGTAGCGGCGCTGGACGTGCTCCTGCCGCACCCGGATCCGCTCCGCCCGCTCCTCGGGCGCGACCGTCCGCACCCCGGCCGGCAGCTCGTCGCGGATCCGGTCGAAGGGCACGACCCGGGCCGAGATGCTCGGCCAGCGGTCGGGCGGCGGCTGGACCGAGTAGGCCCAGCGCGGGGTGAGGAAGCCCTCCCGGTGCCCGGTGGTGTCCAGCCAGTTGGGGACGCCCGGGTCGCGGTGGGCCACCACGTAGCGGAGCACGCCGTCGGCGTCGGGCTCCACCTGGAAGCCGTTCAGGCTGGTCTGGTAGTTGGCGAAGTCGAGCGACTCGCCCCAGAGATTGCCCAGATGGAAGCCGATGTACTGGGGCGGCTCCGGGATGCGCGACTCGACGATCAGCGCCTGGTCGGGCTCCAGCTCGAAGACGCCGCCCGCGTAGATGTTCGTGCTCTGCCCGCCGCCCGTCGCGCCCGAGGCGGCGTTGGGCTGGTTGAAGGCGTTGCGCGGCATGAAGCGCGGGCCCTCCTTCCCGTCGCGCTTGCCGTAGACCTCGAGCAGCACCGTGTAGAATTCGTTCCAGAAGTGCATCTGACCGCGCACCAGGGCGCCCAGCTCGCGCAGCTGCGCGGCGGCCTGCTCGGGCGTGTAGATCGGCGGGTGGTCGCCCTCGGATCCGACCCGCGTGATCGAGAGCGGAGTCGGGTCCTCGCGCTCCCAGTCGTAGAAGAGCTGGCGCCCGCTCACCCAGCACGCGTAGCGGTCGAGCGACCCGTCCGGATCGTCGGGCGGGGGACGCTGGACGCGACGGTGCGAGGCGATGAAGTGGCCCGCGTAGCCGGCGGGCCGCTCGGGGGCGAGCAGGATCTCGAACTCGCCGTCGGGCGACACCTCGATCTGCGAGGAGTCGAGTCGCCCGGTCTGCACCTTCACCCCCGGGCGCAGCTCGGCCAGGCTGCCCGAGTCGCCGGCGAGGGGCCCGTCGTTGAGCTCGAAGATCAGGTACTGGGGTGCCTTGCGGCCGCTCGCGGCCGGCACCTCGCCGCGCCAGTGGCGGTGGTCGCCCACGCGGCCGCGGATCACGTAGCGCTCCCGCCCGTCGATCGGCGCGAAGAAGTAGATGGCGTCGGCGTTGTCGATCGTGGCCTTGTTCACGATCGAGAGTGCGTGGCGGAAGCTCGGGAAGCGTGGGTCGTGATGGAAGGCGCGCTCGACGGCGCTGTGCACGAAGCCGGCGAGGTATCGGTAGCCCTCGGCGAGGTTGCGGTCGCTCGGCGGAGCCGGCATCAGCTCGGGCTGGTCGATCGCGTCGCGCGCGCGCTGGAGCTCGGCGATCAGATCGTCCCAGGCGGCCCGCAGATCCTTCTGTGCATCGGACATCACGATCCTCCTGGAGGTGCCGCTCCGGCGGCGTCCTCGTCCCAGCGGTAGCGATCGAAGAGCTCGGCCAGGCCGGTGCGGATCGCGTCGGCCTCGAGCCCGAATTCGGCGAGGCTGTAGGAATGGCCCGAGCGGTGGGCCCGGGCGCGCTTGCCCTCGTCGAGCAGTCGCTCGCGGTACTCGGGGGTCATCTCGAAACCCAGGTCGCGGTAGACCTGCTCGATGGTCGCCGCGGGATCGGCGACGACGTCGCGGTAGTCGATCACCGCGTGGGGCGTCTCGGGGTGCCGGGCCAGCACCCGGAGCGGGTAGAGATAGGTGTCGAAGCTCTGCTCGGCGAGGATGTGCAGGCATCGCTGCTGGCGCACCTCCCCCCAGCCGAGCCCCTTCCAGCTCGCCCGCATCAGCTTGAGCAGGCTCGGGATCGTCTCGTAGGGGTTGCGCACGGGGATCACGATCCGGGCGTCTGGAAACGTCTCGATCAACGTCTCGGTGCGACCGGGGAAGACGGGGTTCTTCGACAGGTGGATGCGATCGCCGCCGTTCAGGTAGAGCTGGCGCCGGATGCAGTCGGCGTAGAAGCGCATCAGGCGCCGCTTCCTGCGCTCGGGCCAGCGGTCCACGTAGAAGAAGTCGAGGTCGCCCATGTAGGGCATCTTCGTGATCCAGAACCCCGAGGCGCAGGAGTAGTAGAGGACCTGATCGTCCTCCTCGGGCTCGGTCAGGCCGGTCGGGTGCACCGAGCGCAGCGCGGCGTAGCGCTTCTCCTCCCAGGCGCGCACGCGCCGCCCGAAGAAGCCGCCGAGTCGAGCGTCGAGGTCGGCGAGCGCGCGGATCACCTTCTTCTGGAGCAGCGAGGGCCAGAACATCTCATAGAGGCGGAAGGTGCTGAAACGCCCCGGGTCCTCGGAGAGCAGACGGTGCACCAGCGTCGTGCCGCTGCGCGCGTGGCCGATCACGAACACGGGCGTGCGGATCCGTGTGCGGTGCAGGCCCGGGAAGAAGATTCCGTCGAGGAAGAAGCAGAGGGCGTGGAAGGCGGCCACCGGCGGGATCCAGAGCAGCAGCTTCACCAGGTAGTACGCGCGGACTCCGGCGTCCCGCTCTCCCCAGGCGAGTCGGAGCATGCGAAAGTAGTTCGCGAAGTCGAAGTGGAAGAGCATTCGGGGCCCGGCCGCCTGGAGGGGCTGCCATTCTACACACGCCGCTCCCGGGCGGCGCCGGAGGGGAGATGGACCGCCTGAAGGATCGCGTCACGCTCGTTACGGGCGCCGGCCAGGGGATCGGCCGTGGCATCGCGCGCCGCTTCGCCCGCGAGGGGTCGAAGATCGTTGTGGCCGAGATCAACGACGAGACCGGGTCGCGAACCGCGCGGGAGGTGGAGGAGCTCGGCGGCGAGGCGCTCTTCGTCCACACCGACGTGGGCCGCCTCGAGGAGGTGGACGCGATGGTGGACCGCGCGTTCGAGCACTTCGGCCGCGTCGACGTCCTGGTCAACAACGCCTGGTCCGGCGGCGCGGTGTCGCGCATCGAGTGGTTCGAGGAGCGCGAGCTCGAGCGCGCCTGGCGCGTGGGCTTCCTCTCCGCCCAGAGGGCGATGGTGCGCTGCCTCCCGCACATGAGGGAGCAGGGAGGCGGCTCCATCATCAACCTGTGCTCGCTCAACGGGGTGAACGCGCACCGGTTCACGATGCACTACAACACCGCCAAGGAGGCGCTGCGCGCGCTGACGCGCACGGCCGCCGTCGAGTGGGGGCCCTTCGGCATCCGCTGCAATGTGATCTGCCCCGCCGCCGCCACCGAGGCCTACGTCGCCTTCCGCGCGGCGAACCCGGAGACCGCGGCCGAGATGCTGAAGGAGAACCCGCTAGGCCGGATGGGCGACCCGGAGACCGACATCGCCGGAGCCGCGCTCTTCTTCGCCTCGGACGATTCGATCTACGTGAGCGGCAACACGCTCTTCGTCGACGGCGGCAGCCACGTGAACGGGGTGTCCTGGCGACCCGAGCTGCCGATCGAGGAGCCCGCCTGAGCGGCGCGGCGACCCGGCGGTATCCTCCCGCTCCGCGCGCCGCGAGGAGGTCTCCATGGATTCGAGACTCCAGGGCCGACGTGCCTTCGTGACCGGCGGCAGCCGCGGCATCGGCGCGGCGATCGCCAGGCGGCTCGCCCGCGAAGGCGCCGACGTCGCCTTCACCTACGTGAGCAAGCCGGCGCAAGCCGAGGGCACCGTGAAGGAGATCGAGCGGCTGGGCCGACGGGGCTGGCCGTGCAGGCGGACAGCGCCGACGGCGGGTTCACGGCGTGATCGGCTCCGACGCCAGGGCGCTCGTCCGGCGTCGGAGGGCTAGAGCGGTGCGCGATCCCCGAGGTGGCGCCGGAAGAAGGCGACCAGACGCTGCAGGAAGTCGATCCGGTGGGCGGCCTCGGTGAAGGGATCGGCCTCGCCGCGGTACAGCTGCAGATCCACGTCGCCGCCCGCCGCCTCCAGGGCGCTCGCCAGCGCCTCCGCCTGCGCGCCGGGAACCCGCGCATCGAGCTCTCCCTGCCCGAGCATCACCGGCGCCCGGATCTCGGCAGCGTGGAGGGCCGGCGAGATCGCGCCCAGCCGCTCGCGATCCTGCGCGGTGTCGCGGAAGGGCAGCGACGGCTCCACCGCGCCGAGCCGCAGCGGCACCTCACGGAGCGCCACCCAGTCGGTCACCGCGCCGTAGCTCGCCGCCGCGCGGAAGAGATCCGGGGACTCGATCAGGGAGAGGAGGGCCGCGTCGCCGCCGGAACCGGTGCCGTAGACGCCGATCCGCTCGGGATCCGCGATCCCCTCGCCCACCAGCCACGCGATCCCGTCGGCGAGGTCGTCGCTGCGGGCGCGCTCGTCCGCGTCCGCGGCGCCCGCCCGCTCGCGGCGGGACAGATCGGGCTGGAAGACGGCGAAGCCGCGGCTGGACAGGAGCTGCGCGGTGGCGTCCCAGGCCCAGGCTTCGCACGGCGACGCCCCATCGCGCACGATCGCGATCGCCGGCAGCGCACGCGCCGCGAGTCCGCGCGGAACGGTGAGGCTGGCGGGCACGGTGACGCCGTCGCGGGTGGTGAAGCGCACCGCGCTCGCGGGCGTGAGGCGGTCGGGGTCGAGCTCGGGGTGGGCGGTGAACAGGAAGTCCATCTGCCGAGCGTTGCGGTCGTAGACGAAGTACTCGGGCGGCTGGGTGTCTCCGCTCACCTCGACGATCGCCATGCGACCGCTGCGGTCGGCGCTCACAGCGCGGTGGAAGCGGCCGGGAAAGGTCGCCTCGATCGACGCCACCTCCGCGACGAGCTCCGGATCGAGGACCTCCTGGGACGGGGAGTCCGGCGCGATCGTCACGGCACGCAGCTGGTCGCTGCCCGGCTCGTAAACGAGCCGGCCGAGCCCCGCGACGGTGCCGCCCTCGATCAGCGCGCCGCGTTGGCGGCGATCGAGGTCGTAGAGATAGAGGCCGCGGCTCCCGTCCTCGCCGAGGCCGGTGACGTAGACCCGGTGCGGATCGGCGGCGAATCCCGCGAAGGCGAGCTCCGATTCCTCGATGAGGTCCTCGGCGAGCAACGGCTCGAAGTCGCCCGCCTCGTCGCTGCGCGCGTAGACGGTCTCGGTCAGGCCTTCGGGGTCGCGCACCCGGGCCGCTCGCACCGCCCCGGCGGCGTCGGCGAACCAGCGCACCGCGCCCAGGGACGCGGGCGCCACGACCGGGCCCAGACCGTCGTCGACGCGCGCCCGGCGCACGCTGGCGCCGGGTGCGCCCGGCTCCCACTCCATGACCAGCACGTGGTCGGGGTCGTCGGGCAGCCAGTGGAGGACGGCGTCCTCCGCCCGGACCCCGGGTGGCACGGAGAAGGAGAATCCCTCGCCGAGCGGACTCGCGTGCCAGCGCTCGATGCGGAACGCCTCGACGTGCACCCGGCGCGGACCGCCCTTCCCCGCCGCGAGCAGATCCTCGACCACGACCGCGACGACGCCGTCACCGACCCAGCCCACGTCGCGCACCACGTGCCCGGGCTGGTCGTACTGGGCGAGGCGCAGGATCTCGGTACCGCGCAGCGGCTTGTGCACCACGAAGCCGCTCGACGCGAGGCCGGCGAGGCTCTCGCCGTCGGGCGAGATCCGGACGAAGGCCAACGGCGGATCGCCGGCGAAGGACGCGACGGGCGGCAAGCCCGCATCGGCCGCCTCTGCCTCGGGACGGGCCGCCGGAGCCGTCGCGCAGCCGAACGACGCGAGCAGGAGCAGGATGCAGACCGCGGTCCGGGCGCTCGACACGGCGCGACTGTAGGAGGCGTCGGGGAGCCACAGCAAGCGTCCCGAAGCGAGCGGAAACGGAGACACGCGCGAACGGAGAGCGTACGCGGAGCGCCGACTAGAGCGGGATGCGCTCGTGCAGGTTGCGCTCGAAGAACGCGAGCAGGTGCTCGTAGAAGTCGATGCGATGGCGCTCGGTCTCGAGCCCGTGTGCCGTGCCGGGATAGAGCTCCAGCTCGAAGTCGGCGCCCGCGGCCCCGAGTGCCCGCCCCATCGCGCGCGCCTGCTCGACGGGCACGAGGGCATCGAGCTCTCCGTGACCGATCAGGAGGGGTCCCGCCATGGCGCCCGCGTGCTGGAGCGGCGAGAGGTCCGCCAGGCGCGCGCGACCCGTCGCGGTGCCGCCCGAGACCGGCAGCTCTGCGGCCTGCGGACCGCTCGCGGCGTCCAGGGCCACCCAGTCGGTGACGGCTCCGTAGCTCGCAGCGGCGCGGAAGGGGCTCGGCGTCGCCGCGAGGGCGCTGAGCGCCGCGGTACCGCCGATCCCGATGCCGTAGACGCCGATGCGATCCGGGTCGGCGATCCCCTCGGACACCAGCCACGCGGCGCCGTCGGCGAGGTCCTCTGCGATCCCGGCGCCATCGTCGCGCCGACCGGCGCGCTCGTACTCGACGCCGTAGCCGCTCGAACCGCGGTAGTTGGGCTCGAGCACCGCGAAGCCGCGGCTCGCCAGGAGCTGGGCGACCGGATCCCAGCCGCCCTCGACGCGCTGCCCGGGGCCGTCGTGCGCGACGACGATCGCGGGCCGTCCTCCGGTCTCCTCGCCGCCCGGAACGGTGAGGTAGCCGTGAAGAATCGCTCCATCCCGGGCCGGGTAGTCGACCGCGCGCCGCGGGACCAGCCGATCCCGGACCAGCCCGGGCCGCGCGTCGAACAGGAAGGTCATCTGCCGCCGGTCCCGGTCGTAGACGAAGTACTCCGGCGGGCGCGTATCGCCCGTGACCTCGACGAGGAGGGTGCGACCCGTGCGATCGGCGCTGACGATGCGCCGGACCGTGTCGGGCAGCGCTTCCGCAATCGCCGCCTCCTCGCCGGCGAAGGAGGGGTCGAGGGGCTTCAGCTCGGGCCGCTCGCGCGAGATCACGACCGCCACGAGACGATCGCTGTTCGGCTCGTAGACGAGATCGCCGACGTCGACCTCGGGGTCGCCCGCGACGAGCGCGCCGCGTCGATGGTGCGCCAGGTCGTAGCGATAGAGCGCGCGACGCCCCGTGTCGGTGGAGGAGGTCACGTAGATCGACTGGGGATCGGAGGCGAAGCCAGCGAAGGCGAAGCCCGTCTCCTCGGCCAGGTCGGAGCCGACGAGCGGCTCGAAGCCGTGCTCGGCATCGGATCGCGCGTACAGCGTCTGGGCCAGCCCCTCCGGATCGCGCACGATCGCCGCGCGGATGCGCCCCGCCGCGTCCGCGAACCACTGCCAGGCACCCGGGATCTCCGGGGTGGTCACTTCCCCGACGCCGTCGCGCACGCGCACGCGGTTCACGCGGGCCGCGAGGCTGCGCTCGTCCCATTCGGTCACCAGGATCCGTTGCGGATCCCTGGGCAGCCAATCCAGCACGGCCCGCTCCGGGTCCGCGCCGGGCGGAAGCGCGAAGGACCAGCCCTCTCCGGGACGCACGTCTCGCCAGCGCTCCAGTCGGAACGTCACCGCCTTCAGCTGGGGCGCTCCCTGCCGCGCCGTCGCTCGCAGATCCTCGAAGACGACCCCGATCACGCGGTCCCCGGACCATCCCAGGTCCCGGATCACCCAGCCGGGTGCGTCGAACTTCGCCGGGGAGAGGGCTTCGCCGCCGCGCAGCGGCTGCACGAGGATCGCCTGAGTGCCCTGGCGCGAGACGATTCCGACGATGCGCTCGCCGTCGGGCGAGATCCGGACGCTCGAGAGCGGCGGGTCGCCGAGGAACGCCGCCACGGGGGGGCGGGACGGGTCCTTCTGCTCCTCCGGCTGCGCCGCGTGCGGCCCGGCCGTCGCGCAGCCGAGCACCAGGAGGACTGCAAACCACAGCGGAGCACGAGGAAGGCGCGGCCGAGCCACGGCGCGGACTGTAGGCGGAGCCTCCGAGCCGCAACAGGCCGTCGACGGTCGGCAGCGCGTGTCGCGGCGGTGTCGTCTACAGTTGCTCGCCTTCAGGGAGACCCCCCATGCCCTACAAGGTGATCGTCCAGGGAACCGGCTTCGTCGGCAAGATGGTGATCCGCGAGCTCGTCCTGCACCCCGACTTCGAGATCGTGGGCTGCATCGTGAACGACCGGGCGAAGCACGGCCGCGACGCCGGCGAGATCGCCGGCATCGATCCGATCGGCGTCCTCGCCACCACGGACGTGGACGCCGCCCTGGCCGTCCCGGCGGACGCCCTCGCCCACTTCGGACCCACCGCCGCCCTCGCCGCCCAGAACATCGACCACCTCTCGCGCGCCCTGCGCGCGGGGAAGAACGTGGTGTCCACGGCGATGACGCCCTTCGTCTACCCGAAGTCCTGCCCGCCGGGCATGATCGAGCCCCTCGAGAAGGCCTGCCTGGAAGGCGGCACCAGCTGCTTCACCACCGGCATCGACCCGGGCTTCGCCAACGACCTGCTGCCGATGACGCTCATGGGCGTGTGCGGTCGCGTGGACCGCGTGCGCATCCAGGAGATCCTCGACTACTCCACCTACACCGGCGACTACTCGCCGATGGGCCTGGGGGATCCGATCGAGAAGGAGGCGCTGCTGGAGAAGCCGCAGATCCTGATCTTCTCCTGGGGCCACACGATCCCGATGATCGCCGACGCGATCGGGGCGGAGCTCGAGAAGATCGACACGGTCTGGGAGAAGTGGGAGGCGACCGAGCGGATCGCCTTCCCCCACGGCGTGATCGAGCCGGGCTGCTGCGGCGCCGTGCGCTTCGAGATCCGCGGCTGGGTGGCAGGCGAGCCGAGGATCGTGGTCGAGCACGTGAACCGGATCACCAACGCCGCCGCCCCCGACTGGCCGCGGGCGAAGATCGTGGAGAACGACGCCTACCGCATCATCGTGGAAGGGAGCCCGAACATCGTGCAGGAGACGGCCCTGCGCGGCGCCGGCGGCGACCCGAACGCCGGCGGCTGCCTGGCCACCGGGATGCGGGCGGTGAACGCGATCCCGGCGGTGTGTGCGGCGAAGCCGGGGCTGCTCTCCGCTCTCGACCTGCCGCTGATCCCGGGATTCCACAACATGCACGGCCATCGTGCGAGGAGAAGCAGATGATTCTCGAAGGCAAGACGGTGCTCGTCGCCGGCGTCGGCGCCGGGCTGGGGCGACACGTGGTGGAGGCCGCGCTGCGCGACGGTGCCAACGTGCTGCTGGCCGCGCGCACCGAGGCCACCCTGGAGCAGACGGCGAAGGAAGTGGACCCGAGCGGGAAGCGCGTGGCCTATCACCGGACGGACATCTCCGACGCCGCGGACTGCGAGGCGCTCGTGGCCCTGGGCGTCGAGCGCTTCGGCGCCGTCGACGCGCTGGTGCAGGTGGCGGCCTACGAGCTGTGCTTCGGCGGTCTCCATGACACCGACTTCGACAACTGGCGGCGCTGCTTCGAGACCAACGTGCTCGGCACCCTCACGCTGCTGCGGGCGGTGCACCCGGCGATGAAGGCGGCCGGCGGCGGCTCGATCGTCCTGATCGGGTCCCAGTCGATGTTCCTGCCCTCGATGCCCCAGGCGGGCTACGCCGCCTCCAAGGGGGCGCTGCTCACCTCGATGTACTACCTGGCCCAGGAGCTCGGCGCCGACAACGTGCGCGTCAACATGGTGGTGCCGAGCTGGATGTGGGGGCCGCCGGTGGAGGGGTTCCTCTCGGCCCGGGCGAAGAACGAGGGCCGCACCCTCGAGGAGGTGGTGGAGGAGCTGACCAGCAAGTTCGCTCTGCGCCGCATGACCGAGGACGGCGAAGTGGCCGAGGCGGCGATCTTCTTCTGCTCGGACCGCGCCAAGGCGATCACCGGTCAGCACCTGCTGGTGAACACGGGCGAGCTGATGCGCTAGTCGGAGCCCCGCACGTCTTTCGAGGCGTGGACTGGGAGCGGCGGGCGGTCCGCCCCTGCAGAGCCGCCGGGCCCGATCACCTGGCCTGGGGACGCCGAGGGGAAAGGGGGTCCACCCGGTAGCGGAGGCCGTTCTGCCTCTTCGCCCGGATCGATCGCGACGCCGGAGGAGACGCGCGTCGGCGGCGGGACTTTTTGTCCGCGTGGGCGGACAGTGGGGCGTAGCGGGCCAGCCGGGAAGGGCGACCCGGAAGAGCCGCCCATTCGGTGGCGGGCGATGGCGAGAAGGGCCGAGCGCCAGCGCGCGTCGCCTGCGAGAATGGGGTGACGGGTTCACGAGGTATTCCCATGAGGTACGCACACTACGATCGACTCAGCGCCCTCGACGCCTCCTTTCTCGAGATGGAGAGCCCCGCCGTCCACATGCACGTCGGCTCGGTAGGGATCTTCGACGCCGGTCCGCTCGGCCGCCCCGCCGGCGGCGTCGACTTCGACCGCATCCGCACCATCGTCGAGGCCGGGCTCCGACGCGCTCCGCGCTTCCGCCAGAAGATCGTGCGCGTCCCGGTGACCGATCATCCGGTCTGGGTCGACGACCCGCATTTCAACCTGCTCTATCACCTTCGTCACTCCGCGTTGCCCATGCCCGGTGACGAGCGACAGCTCAAGCGTCTGACCGGGCGCATCATGTCGCAGAAGCTCGATCGCGGAAAGGCATTGTGGGAGATGTGGATCGTGGAGGGCCTCGAGCGCGGACGCTTCGCGCTGATCTCCAAGATCCACCACTGCCTGATCGACGGCATCTCCGGAGTGGACCTCGCGGGCGCCTACATGGGACGGGACCCGAACGTGCGACTGGAGCTGGACGACGGACGTTGGCTGCCGCGGCCCGCACCGCGTCCGATGCAGCTCGTCGCCGACGACCTGCTGCGACGGGTGTCCCAGCCGGCGCGCAGCCTGTTCCGGGGCGCTTCGCAGCCGCAAAAGGGCATCCGGTCCGCGAGCCGTGCCGTCACGGGCCTGGTCGAGGCCGTGGGCGTTGCGCTGACGCCGGCTTCGGAGACGCCCTTCAATCTGCCGATCGGCCCCCACCGGCGATTCGACTGGACGCGCTTCGATCTCTCGACCGTGCGCGGCATCAAGGACCATCTCGGCGGCAAGCTGAATGACGTCGTGCTCACCTGCGTGACCGGCGCGGTGCGGCGCTTCCTGCTGCATCGCGGCGTCGCCGTCGACGACATCGACTTCCGGGTCTTCGTGCCGGTCAGCACACGGACCGCGGAAGAGCGTGGCAAGCTCGGCAACCGCGTTTCGATGATCGCGGCACGCCTGCCCGTGGGCGAGAAGGACCTGCAGCGCCGCTACGGTGCCGTCGTCTCGGAGACCGCACACATCAAGGAGTCGGGTCAGGTGGAGGGCACCGAGGCCATCGAGCTGCTCTCGGACTGGACGACCACCACCCTGCTGACCCAGTTCAGCAAGCTCGCCGCCAGCCGTCGCTCGTTCAACATGGTCGTCACCAACGTGCCGGGGCCGGCCTTCACCAGCTACCTGGACGGCGCGCGGCTGATCGAGTCGTACCCCCTGGTCCCTCTCTTCAGCAATCAGGCTCTCGGCATCGCCCTGCTCAGCTACGACGGCGGCCTCTACTGGGGCTTCAACGCCGACTGGGATGCGCTGCCGGATCTGCACGTCTTCGTCGAAGAGCTCGAAGAGGAGTTCGAGCTGCTGCGCAAGCTCTGAGGAGAAGCTCGTGGCCAGCGTCGACTACCAACGACTCACCCAGCTCGACAACTCCTTCCTCGTCTACGAGAACGACAGCACCTCGATGCACGTCGCCTCGACACAGATCCTGGAGGCCGCACCGCTGCGTGCGCCGGACGGCAGCATCGACATCGACCGCATCACCGACTACGTCGTCTCGCGCCTCGATCGGATTCCGCGCTACCGGCAGCGACTGATCCGGACACCGATCGAGGGACACCCGGTCTGGGTCGACGACCCCCACTTCAACATCCGCTATCACGTCCGCCACACTGCGCTTCCCAAGCCGGGTGACGAGCGGCAGCTGAAGCGGCTCGTCGGGCGCGTCTTCTCCCAACAGCTCGACCGCGACAAGCCACTCTGGGAGCTGTGGCTCGTGGAGGGGCTCGAGGGGGACCGCATCGCCCTCGTCTCGAAGGTGCACCACTGCATGGTGGACGGGATCTCGGGCGCCGAGCTGCTCTCCGAGCTGCTGACGCCCGAGCCTCTCGAGAAGGTGGAGATCCCGCCGATCTGGGCACCGCGGCCGATACCCGGCAGGCTGCGGCTCGGCGCGGACGAGATCACCCGGCTGCTGAGGGCGCCGATCGACCTCGCGGCAAACGCGCTGCGTCTGGCGCGGGACGAGGACCACGTCCGCCACCACCTCTCCGAACGCATGCGCGCGCTCGGCCGGCTGCTGGCCGACGGGTCCGGCATCGCCACGCCGGCGCCCTTCAATCAGCCGGTCGGCCCCTATCGTCGGATCGACTGGTGGGCGATGCCGATCGCCCGCATCCGGGAGGTGCGACGCCGACTCGGTGGCAGCCTCAACGACGTGGTCCTCGCCACCGCGAGCGGAGCCCTGGCTCGCTACCTGAGCCGCAGCCGCGGTGTCGATCTCGACACGCTCGACTTCCGCATCATGGCGCCCGTGAGCGTGCGCGCGCCGGAGGAGAGCGGCACTCTCGGCAATCGGGTCTCGGCGTGGATCGTTCCCCTGCCTCTGGCCGAGCGGGATCCCGTGGCACGCCTGCGCACGATCTGCGAGACGACCGGGAAGCTCAAGCAGAGCAGCCAGGCCCTGGGCGCCGACACCCTCACCCAGGTGAGCGAGTGGACCGGCTCGACGCTGCTCTCGCTCGGGGCGCGCCTGATGTCGCTGGGCACGCCCTTCAACATGATCATCACCAACGTACCGGGACCGCGGGAGCCCCTCTACCTGCTCGAGTCGCCGATGCTCGAGACGCATCCCATCGTGCCGCTGATGGGCCCGCTCGGTCTCGGGATCGCGCTCTTCAGCTACGTCGACACCCTCTCGTGGGGGTTCACCGCGGATTGGGACCTGGTGCCCGACCTGCACGATCTGGTGCGGGCGGTCGAGAGCTCGTTCGAGGAGCTGGCCGCGGCGAGCTGAGCGTCGCGATGTGACGGAGGTTCTGCCGAAGGGGCCCCGTCGGCCGCAGAGCCGACGGGGCCCTTCTAGATGCGCGCGCGTGCGCTCACGGGCAGGGGAACAGGCTGGTGATCCCTTCCGGGGAAGTCCGTCTTGAGCACGTTGTTGGCGAAGCAGTTCCTGCTGCCGGTGCCGTCGTAGAGGATGTCACCGCTTCCGGGAGAGCGGAAATCCAGCTGCTTTCCGTTCTGAAGGATGACGTTGTTGCGCACCACGTTGTCGTCGGGCGGGCCGAATCCGAACGGGTTCTCGACGAGCGCGGCACCGCCGGTGTCGTTGCCGGCCACGACGTTGTTGCGGACGACCGAATGCAGGATGTTTTCGAGCTCGATTCCGATCTCGGCGTTGGTGAGCGGGTTCCCCTCCACGGTGACGTCGTCGTCGACGCCCACGTAGGTCGTCGCGTCCTCGCCGCCGCCTCCCGAATTGTGATCGACGAGTCCGTCCCGCGAGCAGCGGGGAAACACGCCGTACTCCTCGTTGTCGAGATAGCGGCCGTGGGTGACGTGGAAGCCGTCGACCCCGAGCATGAACAGACCGGTGTCGTCGGCATTCCGGGATGGTCAGGCCGTCCAGAGTGGAGTTGTGCACCGAGAGCGGAGGGCAGACGGGCGGATCGCCGGTGATGGCGCCGGTGCCGACCCGCATGCCGTACTCGAACGGGGGGGGCCATGGTGGTGGAGAATCACGCAGCCGGGCTCGCCCAGCGAGGAGATGTCCATCGGGGCCCACCGGCGGCCGGGTCGCCGCCTCGGAGATCCGTTGCCGGTTCCTGAGCGCGTACGGGCGGGATGGATCCGAGTCCAAAAGTCGGGGGGCCGTTCGGCCGATCAGGGGTGATCGGAGGCGTCCGCCATGTCGTCTGTCGTCGAAGCGCTTCGCGATCGGCTCGTCGAGCCGGAACGCCGTCGCGCGGTCCGCCTGATCAAGCCGCGCGCGCAGCTCAAGCTCGCCGCCTACCTGTTGATCCTCAGCGGCGGCTTCGGTCTGATCCAGGCCTTCAACAGCTGGTCGGCCTATGGGCAGCTCGCCGAGGCGGCGCTGGCGACGGCACCGGATCCGCTGAAGCAGGACCTCCTGGATCAGACGCAGGCCTACCTCAACGCGTCGCTGGTGCTGCTCGTCGGCTACGTGCTCGCCGTCCTGGCCGTCTCGATCGGCTATCTGCACCGGCTGCTCGGCCCGACCGTCGCGCTCGAGCGGCACCTGCGCGCCCTGCGGCGCGGCGACTTCACCGCGCGCGTCTCCCTGCGCGGCGAGGACGGCCATCTGTACTCCGAGCTCGCCAACCAGCTCAACGACCTGGCTGCCCAGTTCGAGGGGGCCCGCTCCAGCGCGCAATAGGGGGGCCTTTCCGGCAGAGCGCACGGCTGGCTATGCTGCGCGTCCCTCGCCACACGGTCCCCGCATGAAGCCCACCCGCCGCCCGAAGCGCCCCGAGTTCTCTTCCGGCCCCTGCGCCAAACGCCCGGGCTGGAGCCTCGAAGCCCTGTCCGGCGCCGTGCTCGGCCGCTCCCACCGCGCCAAGGCCGGCAAGGAGCGCCTCAAGGCGACGATCGACCGGAGCCGCGCGCTGCTCGGCATGCCGGCCGACTACCGTCTCGGCATCGTGCCGGCCTCGGACACGGGCGCCATCGAGATGGCGATGTGGTCGCTGCTCGGACCGCGCGGCGTGCAGGTGCTGGCCTGGGAGAGCTTCGGGCAGGGCTGGGTCCAGGACGTAACCCAGCAGCTGCGCCTGCCCGCTCGCAAGCTGGAGGCCGACTACGGCGATCTCCCGGATCTGAGCGCCGTCGATTTCGAGAACGACGTGGTCTTCACCTGGAACGGCACCACCTCGGGAGTACGCGTGCCGAACGGCGACTGGATCCCCCGCGAACGCTCCGGGCTCACGCTGTGCGACGCGACCTCGGCGGTGTTCGCGATGGAGCTACCGTGGGAGAAGCTCGACGTGGTCACCTGGTCGTGGCAGAAGGTGCTCGGCGGGGAGGCCGCCCACGGCATGCTGGCGCTGTCTCCGCGCGCGGTGGCTCGACTGGAGAGCTACGCGCCGTCCTGGCCGCTCCCGAAGATCTTCCGCATGAAGGAGAAAGGGAAGCTGCTCGCCGACCTCTTCGAGGGGTCGACCATCAACACGCCCTCCCTGCTGTGCGTCGAGGACGCGCTCGACGGGCTCGCCTGGGCCGAGCGCGAGGGCGGACTCGCCGCTCTGGTGCGCCGCTCGGAGGCCAATCTGGCCGCGATCGCCGCCTGGGTCGAGCAGACGCCGTGGGTGGAGTTCCTGGCGCGCGATCCGGCGACGCGCTCGTGCACGTCGATCTGCCTCCAGGTCGTCGACCCGTGGTTCCGCGCGCAGGACGAGAGCGCGCGCGCCAAGACGCTGAAGGATCTGGTCGGGCTTCTCGAGCGGGAGGGAGTGGCCTACGACATCGCGAGCTACCGCGACGCGCCGCCAGGGCTGCGCATCTGGGGCGGCGCCACCGTCGAGCGCGACGACATCGAGGCGCTGCTGCCCTGGCTCGACTGGGCGTGGGGAGAGATCGAGGGCCGCTAGCGCTCCGCCAGACCCGGTCGTGGAGGCGATCCGCCGCGCTGAGCGGCGATCTCGGCGTCGTCGGCGACCAGGGAGTTGACGTAGTCCTCCGCCAGCGACTTCTCGGGATGCCGCCCCGCGAGCTGCCCCATGAAGGGCGGGTGGATCGAGTAGCCGAGGAGCTGCCGGAGGCGCGGCGACATGGCGCGGGCGCGCTCGCGGGGCACCGACACCGTGAAGTTCTCCTGCTGACGCGCCCACGGCTCGCAGTACTGGTGACTGAAGGCACGCCTCGGCGCCGAGGAGCGATTGGCGCCTCCCCGGTGGAGCAGCGTGCCCGCGAACAGCACCAGCGACCCGGCCGTCATCTCGACGGGGACGAGCTGGGCCGCGAGATCCTCGTCTACGGGGACGTCCGGGTCGGTCGTGTACACCGTCGCCACCCGGTCGTCGTTCCAGGTGTGACTTCCCGGAATCACCTCGGTGCCACCGTTGCTCGCGGTGAAGTCGTCGAGCGCCCAGATCGTGGACACGCTGACGGCCGGACGGGGTCGCGGCAGGGTGTAGAACGTGTCGTCGTAGTGCACGGGCTGGGGAGTCTCGCCCGGCGCCAGACAGATCGCCTGGCTCGCGGTGAGCAGGTAGCCGGGCCGCAGCAGCGCATCCAGCAGCTCCAGGACCGCCGGGTGCTCCGCGGTCCGTTCGAACACGGCTCCGCGCCCGACCAGGGAGTACACGCGCTGCGTCCGCTCTCCCTCGAAGTTGTTGCGCCCGCGCTGATCAAGATCGAGGTAGGGCTGCAAGGCCGACCGCAGCGCGTCGACTTCGGAGGCGTTCAGCACGCCGCGCAGAATGACGAACCCGCGTTCCCGGTACTCCTGCAGGAGCGGCTCGCGGCCACTCATGGGCGATGACCCAGGGGATCCATCGGGCCGACGATAGCGGGCTCCCAGGACGGAACGAGCCCTCTCCTCGCCGAACACCGGCGAGCCGATGAGCTAGACACTCCGCCAGGCGCGGGACCGCCCTCCCAGACCGGGGATCCAGATGAACATGACGATGACGACACGCGACGCCACGAATCGCGTCCCCCACATCATCCTCCTGTACTGGGTGATCAAGATCGCGTCGACCACACTGGGTGAGACCGGGGCGGACATGTTCTCCATGACCTTCGACCTGGGCTACGCCAGGACCATCGAAGTGTTCATGGCGCTGTTCCTGCTGCTGCTGGTCGTCAAGCTTCTCCTGAAGGGCTACCACCCGGTCGCCTACTGGTCCGTCTTCACCGCCTCGGCGATCGCCGGCACCGGGATCTCCGACTTCATCGACCGCACCCTGGGCCTGGGCTACGCGCTCGGGTCGGCAATCCTGGTCGCGGTGCTGCTCGCCATCCTCGCCCTGTGGCGCCGGCAGGAGGGCTCGATCGGCGTCGAGCGGATCACCACCGCCTCGGCCGAGCTCTACTACTGGGCGGCGTTCCTGGTCGCCAACACCCTGGGAACCGCGGCGGGGGACTTCCTGGCCGACGACCTGGGGATCGGCTTCGGGGAGAGTGCCGCCCTGATCTCCGGGCTGCTGCTCGCGATCGCCCTGCTGCACTACTTCAGCCGCGCGCCGGGTCTGGTGCTGTTCTGGCTGGCCTTCGTCCTGACCCGGCCCTTCGGCGCGACCTTCGGCGATCTGTTGACCAAGCCTCTCGATCACGGCGGGCTCGCCCTGGGAACCGTGGGCGCCTCCGTGTTCTTCGCGATCGTGCTGGCGGTCGCGATCGCCCGGGAGACCCGGCTGGAGCGGAGCGGCCGGGCCACTGCCGGTTGACACTGAACCCGGTAGACCCGCGAGCGGAATCCGCCGACGGCGAGGCCGGCACCTGAACTAGCGCTCTGCGCCCGGCGCCTCGAGGGACCGGGTGGGACCGCGCGAGGGTGGCAGCGGTCAATCCCCCTCCCCGTTCGGTCGATGCGCGTCCCGACACACGGGAGGACCCATGAAGCGCCTAGCACCGTCTCTCCTGGCGGTCGTGATCTCCGTCGTATTGTGGGCGGTTCCGGTCACCTCGCAGACGTACAAGTGGGTCGACGATCACGGCACGCTCCACTTCTCCGACGTGAGACCCCGAGCGGTCGGGGTGGAGGAGGTCCCGTTGGCCCCGAGCGAAGCCACTCGCGAGCCGCCTTCCGGGGCGCGCAACGAGGCGATCGACGCGACACCGGAGGCCACAGCGGCTCGCCCGCAGAAGCCGCAAGATGCGCCCGGCCTGACGAGGTGGACCCTTCCGTTGGCGCTTCCCGGCAGCGATCAGCAGTTCCGGTTGGCGCTTCCCGACGCGTGGCAGCCGTTGGACCGCGCCACGCTAGACCGGTTCCAGGAGCGGATTCACCAGGCTGGCGGTGACGTCCGGTTCTCCTCGGGCTTCCTGGCCGAGGGCAACCGCTTCCTGATGATCGGCTTCCACGACGCCGTCAACCCGGCGGCCGTCGTGGCGCGCTTGCCCACGCTGCCCGACGGCTGGGCCGAGCCCTCGGATCTGCCGGTGGGCAAAGAGGTCTTCGACGCCGAGCGCGGAGTCGTGTGGTCGCGCAACCAGGAGGACCGGAGCGAGAGCGTGAGCGCCATGGTGATCCTCGGGAACGGGGTCCTCGACATCCTCCTCGTGACGCCCCGGGACACCTACCCGGCAGACCTGCGCGCGATGGCCCGGGCGATGACGGATCTGGAGCTGCCGCCGCTCGCTTTCGGGGACTCCGGCGTCGGCCGCGCGGGAGGCGCGCCGGACACGACGTCCCCGGAGTCGCGACCGGATCGGCGGGGCCTCGCCGCCCGGGTGACGAGCATCCGGGAGACACGCGGCGCCGTAGCGGGCATCGGAGCCGCGCTCCTGCTCCTGATCGTCTGGCCGCTGCTGGAGCGCGTCGAGGGGCGTGCGCTTCGCGCCGTGCTCCAGGGCGTGGCCGCGCTGGTCTCCTTCCTGGTGGTACCCGTGCTCGCCAACTTCTGGGGTGCCGACCCGGCGAGCGGCGGGGAGAGCTGGTTCTCCACCCTCCTCGTCCTCGGCATTCCGCTGACGTGGATCCTGCGACGGCGCGCGGCGCGCGCGCTCCCGAACGGACGACGGGTCGGCATCGCCTGAGACGGCCGGCGCACACCTCGCGCGAATCTCCATCGGGGCATCCTGCCGCAGACGCCGCGGCCTCTGTGCGCGCTCGCATCGCCACGCCGCAGCGAGACCCGCCATGTCGGCGGCCCGTGGCGGGCGCCTGGCCTACTCTTGACGAGGTCGGCGCTACGCCAGACCCCGCCGTCCGGTGGAGGTCCCGTCCGGTGAAGGCACTCGGCTACACCGCATCGGTTGCCGCGCTCTTCGCGGCCTGGATGGTGTGCTTCGGACTGGGCCTCGACGATGCGCTCTGGGACACGGCCTTCTCCCCGATCGTCGTCGTGCCCGCCGACGGCCCCGACGGGTACCCGACCGTGGCCAGCATCAGGGCCGGGCTCTTCTCCGTTCGACCCGACCTGGCTCCCGGCGACCGCCTGCTCGCCCTGGGCGACACCGAACTGCGCGGAGCCAGCTCCCCTCGATGGGTCTCGGCCCTCGCCCAGTTCCACGGTCGCCACGTCGAGGTGCCGGTCACGATCGAGCGAGGAGGCGAACGGCGGACGATCGCCATGCAGGCCGCCTCCTACTCCCGGTGGTGGCCCCGGCTCCTGAGCTCCCTGGTGTTCGCCGGGTGTGCCGTCTTCCTCCTGGTGCGATTGCGGCAGTCCGAGATCGTGCGCGCCCTCGTCGTGAGCAATCTCGCGGTGGCGTGGTTCCTGGCAGGCTGGTTCGCGGGGAGCCTGCTCGAGACCTGGGCCTCGCTCTTGGCGCAGGCGCTCTCGATCGCACTGGCGCTCCCGCTGACCTTGCGCGCCTTCGTGCTCTTCCCCCACGGCGTCGCGTCGCGGAGCCGCTGGGCGGTCTGGGGGATCTGGGGCTTCGCAGGGCTCGCCGTCTTCGACATGAGCGTGTTCTGGGGCATGCCCTTCCCCTACCGCGTCGGCGCGGTCGGCCTGGTCGTCGTCGGCATCGCCTACGCGGGCGTCTCGATCGCGACGCTCACCCGCAGCTACCGCATCTCGGACGCGATCGGCCGGCGCCGATTGCGGTGGGTGGTCCTCGGTGCGTATCTCGCGGCGATCCCCTCGGCACTCGCCCAGGGGTTCGCGGTCGCGTCGCCCGCCTATGCCTGGCTCGTCGCGATCTCCATGAGCGGGGTCGCCGTGTTCCCGCTCTGCATGCTCGTCGCCATCACCCGCTACAACTTCCTCGACATCGACCGGTTGCTCACCTCCACGGCGTCGCTCAGCGTGCTGCTCGTCGCACTGCTGGCCAGCGTGGCCTTCGTGGTGCCGAGCGCCGCAGCCAGCCTCGGCGAACGGCTGGGGATCCACTCGACGACGGCCCAGCTCTTCGTGCTGGCCGTTCTGGCCCTGCCGATGGTTCCGGCCCACCGCGGCCTGCGCAGCTGGATCGAGCGCGTCTTCGTCGCGGAGCGCTACCGGCTGGAGAGCGGCGTGGCGAACCTCGTCGAGCGGCTCTCGACCTGCCAGACCCCGGAGGAGCTCACCCGGAAGACCGGAGAGGGGATCGACGGACTGCTGAAGCCCCGTTGCTGCGCGCTCTACCTGCGCGGGCAGGAGACCGTCGCGCCGGTCTTCCGCTGCGGCCACCTCGACCCGCCCCAATTCACGACGGGAGGTCTCCTCGACGTGGCACTCGTGGAGCAACGGGGACCTCTCGCGCTCGAAAGGGCGTGCGGAGGCAAGGGCCTCTCGAAGCTCGGGGCCTTTCAGCGCGCCGTGCTCGAGACCCTCGGCGTTCCCGTGGTCGTGCCCGTGCGACTCGACGGGAGGCTCGCCGCCTTCGTATGCCTCGGCGAGAAGCGCTCCGGAGACGTCTACACCAACAGCGACTTCGCGCTGCTGGCGCTGGTCTGCGACAAGCTGTCCGGCGAGCTGCAGCGTTTCGAGCAGCGCCAGCAGCTGGACGCCAGCGAAGCCCTCAACGATCGGCTGCGACCCTACCTGGGCAAGACCCTGGTCGACCACCTCGAGCGGGGCGAGAGCCTCGACGTCGGCGAGCGGGTGGTGTCGGTGCTCTTCGTCGACATGCGTGACTACAGCAGCATCGTCGAGAATCTCGGAGCCGAGCAGATGCTCTCGACCGTGAACCGCTTTGCCGACACCGTCTCCAACCTGATCGACGGGCACGGCGGCACGGTCGTCAACTTCGCCGGCGACGGGATCATGGCCGTGTTCGGCGCCCCGGATCCGCTCGAGCAGATGGAGCGGGCCGCGGTGGCGGCGGGCCGGGCGATCATCGAACGGGTCCCCGAGATCTCTGGGCGCCCACTGAGGGTCGGGATCGGCATCGCGACCGGGTTCGCGAGCGTGGCCAACGTGCACGCCGGCGGTCGGCTCCATTGGACGGCGCTCGGTCACACCACCAACCTGGCGTCGCGGCTCCAGGCCCTTACCCGCGATCTCGGCGCGGCGATGATCATCGACGAGGCGACGTGGCAGCGCTCCGGGGACCAGGCCCGGTGCTTCCGCCGCCACGGGGAGGTCCCGATCCGCGGACTCCAGCGGAGCGAGATCCTCTACGTGATGACGACGGCGATCCCCGCCGGCGCCTGATCGGCGCTCTCGCTCGTCGTCAGAACAGGTCCAGCAGCCCCGAGATGCTGTCCCGAGCGCTGCGCAGGTAGCTCTGGAAGGTCGGGTCGTTGACCGCCCGATTCTGCACCAGCTTCGCCGGAAGCCGCGGGCACATGGCGAGCATGTGAACGACGGCCGGGGTGGGATGCACGATGATCCGGAACACCGGGAAGCCGATCAGCAGGTGGGCCGACAGGTAGGGCCCCCCACGCCCGACCCACGAGAACGCCTCCCTGAACTTCTCCACACCGTGCTGGTGGATGTCGCCCAGCCACCCCTCGTCGGGGCCCCACTTGCGGCGCACCGAAGCCGTCAGCTTCTCGTCCATGACGCCGTGCTCGTGCATATAGGTCAGGAGCTGGTCCGATGTCGGTCCACCCTCCAGGAACTCCCGGAAGGCGACGGTCTCCTCGTAGTCTCGGCTGATCCGCTCGAGCTCGTTCAGGATGTGGTGCTTGGTGATGATCGGCGCGGGATGACCGGCGGAAGACTCTTGGTTGGACATCGAACACCTCCGACTCGGCAGGGGACCGAGATCGCTCGACGTCGAATCCTAACCTGAATTGGTGCTATTTCGCATCAGTGAAGCCTTCCACCGGCGACGCCGGTGTCCGGACGATGGGCTTAGGCCGGGGCGGACCGCCTGCCAGGTCCCGCGAGCGGTGCTCCCTCGGGGCACGGCGCCCCACACGAGTTGCTAGGCAACCGCGGCGACGCGTCGCGGCCGCCTCCCCGAGCGCCGGCCGTCCGGAGCCCTACTCGCGCGTGAAATCCTTCGGAAACGGGAAGCCGGTGCTGTGATCGACCAGCGCGAACTGGTTCGGGTGCAGATAGCAGAGCAGCGGCTGATCGTGGACGAGCGCGCCGTCGGGCACGGACCGGCTGCGAAGCGCCTTGCGGTCGGCGTGGGCGGCCACAATCCGACCGAGCAGCAGCCCCTCCTCGCCGAGGTCGTCCAGGACGCGCTCGAGGCGGCACTCCACGTGGAAGCGACCGCCGTCGAGCAGCCCTCCTTCGACGCTCCGGGCGGGCAGCGTGGGGAGTGCCCGCAGCGCCTTCTTCTCGCCGTCCTCGCAGCGGGGACTCGCCGCCGCGCTGGCCATCGCGATCTGCCGCGGGCTCGGCCAGCTGACCGTGAAGGCGCGCTCGCGCACCGCGTTGCGCCAGGTCGCGTGACGGGGACGGCACACGAAGCCGAAGTGGCTCGGCAGCGTCACGACACGGTGCTTGGGCGCGAAGTCCTGCGAGCCGTCGGGCTCGCGCGTGCCGACGAGCACCAGTGGTGACACGACGTAGACGCGCTCCCACAGCTCGTCGTCGAGCTCGATCGGAACCAGATCGGACACGGCCAGCCCTCCCCTCGCGGTCTACGCGAGCCGAGTCTGACTCCGCCCGGGGCGTCGTGCCAAGCCGGACCGGGGGACGGCCGCGACCCGGACGCCGAAGGCCCCCGTAGCACGTCCCTCGCGATCCCCGCGCCGTTCGGCGAGCACTCGCCGATCGGAGGCATTCGGACTTGCGCAGCGCAGCGGAGACCGGTGACTCTGTGGCCTAGACCGGAGGCCTCCATGACGCGTGTCCGCTCTGCGGCGATCCTGCTCGTGCTGTGCGCTCTGCTGCCCACGGGCTGCGCCAGCCAGAAGCCCGTCCTGTATCCCAATTCGAAGCTCCAGTCCGTCAGCGACGGGGGCCAGACGGACGTCGCCGCGTGCATGGAGCTCGCCGACAACACCGACCTCGAGAAGAGCCAGGCCGCGGCGGCAGCGAGGAACGTCGGCGGCGGTGCGGTCGTCGGCGGAGCCGCCGGAGCCGTGGGCGGCGCGATCGGCGGCGCTGCGGGACGCGGCGCCGGAATCGGGGCAGCGACCGGCGCCGTCTTCGGACTCTTCCGCTGGATGTTCAGCGCCCGCGAGCCCGACCCGCTCTACGTCAACTACGTGAACATCTGCCTCGCCGAGCGAGGCTATCGCGTCGTCGGCTGGAAGTAGCCGACCCGGTTCGCCCGGCGAGGCATCCCCATGAGCGCCCCGATCCACATCGACGACCTCGCCTCGCCGCGGCTGCCCGTCTGGTTCCGGGCCCTCAACACGGTGGCGCGCCCCTTTGCGCGCCGCGTCCACTTCGACGCCGACGCGCTGCTCGCCGAGGCGCGGCGGCGCACCGGGCTCGACGGCTTCGGGCCCGACTCGTTCGAGGAGCCCTTCCGCGTGCTCGTGCGCAGCCTGAACGAGGAGGTGTCGCTGAGCCCGGTCGGTCGCATCACGCAGCGCAAGCTGCTGCTCGACCTGCTCGTCCAGCGGCTGCGCACCGAGGCGCTGATCCGCGCGCACCCCGTCATCCTCGACGAGAAGATCGCGCGGCCGATCATCATCGCCGGGCTGCCGCGCACCGGCACCACCCACCTGTTCAACCTGATCTCCCAGCACCCGGGTCTGCGCAGCCTGCCCTACTGGGAGAGCCTGGAGCCGATCCCCGGGCCGAAGGACGCGCCGCGGTCCGGCGAGCCCGACCCGCGCATCGCGCGCTGCGAGCGCTCGCTCGCGTTCCTCCACCGGGTGATGCCGCTCTTCCCGGCGATGCACGAGTTCGAGCCCGAGGTGCCCCACGAGGAGGTCCAGCTCCAGATGGCCCAGTTCGCGACCCAGCTCTACGAGGCGTCGCTGGGCGCGCCCGAGGGCTACTCGCGCTGGTACGCCGAGGCCGACCAGACGCCCCACTACGCGTATCTGAAGCGCATGCTCCAGGTCTGCCAGCACCTGCGCGGGGGCCGGCGCTGGATCCTGAAGAGCCCCCAGCACCTCGAGAACCTGAAGGTGCTCTTCGCCACCTTTCCCGACGCCTACGTCGTGCAGACCCACCGCGACCCGGTGCGGATCGTCGCCTCGCTGGCGACGATGATCAGCTACGGCAACCGCCTCCAGCAGAAGAAGACCTCGCTCGATCCCCACCGCATCGGCCGCCACTGGGCGGCCCGGATCGAGCGCTGGCTGCACCACTCGATCGACCACCGGACGGCGCTTCCCCCGGAGCGCATCTGCGACGTGCACTTCCACGCGTTCATGAAGGACGACGTGGAGACCGCGATCCGGGTGCTCGAGTGGGCCGGCGAGCCGGTGGACGACGCCGCCCGCGAGGCGATCGCGCGCTTCGCCGCGCGCAACGTGCGCGGCAAGTACGGGACGATCGCCTATCCGCTGGAGGACGTGGGCCTCGAGGAGGCCGACCTGCGCCGCCGCTTCCGGTTCTACTCGGAGCACTTCGGCGTGCCCGACGGGGTCTGATCTCCTCCGGCGAGAGGTCCGGCCCGCCCTCGGGCGGGTCGCTAGGCTTCCCACTCGCGCCCTCGCAGAACGGATCCATGAGCCCCGGAAGACCCGAAGAGGCCCCCGAGAACCGAGCCCGGCCGGCTCCCGCCGCCCTGGCCCGGGATCTGGCCGTGCTGCGCGGCGAGGCGCGTCCGGACGCGCCGACCCGGCGCCCGCGGCGGCGCGGCCTGTGGGGGCTCGGCCTGCTGGTCCTCGCCGCGGCCGCGGCCTCGACCTGGCACGCCCTGAGCCGGCCGCCCGAGGTGGCGATCGCGACGGTCGCCTGGCGCGACGTCGGATCGCCGCCCGTGCTGCTCTCGGCCTCGGGCTACCTGGAGGCGATCCGGCAGATCACCGTCAGCAGCAAGGCCCAGGGCAAGATCGTCGAGATGCCCGTGGAGGAGAGCCAGCGGGTCGCCGCCGGCGACCTGATCGCGCGCATCGAGAGCGACGAGGCGCGCGCCTCCCTGGCCCTGGCCGAGGCCGAGTACGCCGACGCCCGGCGCGAGCTCGCCCGCCTCGAGCAGCTTCGCCGCCGCGGCGTCTCCTCCCAGGCCGACCTCGACCGCGCGTCCACCCAGCAGCAGGTGGCGCGCGCGCGGCGCGACCTCGCCCAGGTGAACTTCGACAACCACGAGCTGCGCGCCCCGATCGACGGCACGGTGATCCGCAAGATCCGCGACGTCGGCGAGTTCCTGACCATCGGCGTGACCGCCGAGGGCGACCCGGGCACCGCCGTCGTCACGCTCGCCGACCTGTCGGCGATCGACGTCTCCCTCGAGGTGGGCGAGACCGAGATCGGCAAGGTGGCGCTCGGCGGCGCCGCCCTGGTGACGCCCGAGGCGTCGCCGCGGCAGCGCTACCGGGCCGACGTGGTCGAGATCGCCGCGATGGCGGATCGCAGCAAGGGCATCGTGCCGGTGAAGGTGCGGATCCGAGATCCCGGCCCCGAGCTGCTGCCCGACATGTCGGCGAAGGTGAACTTCCTGGTGTCGCAGCCCGAGAGCCCGATCGAGGTGCTGCGCGCCGTGCCGGCCGGCGCCGTCGTGGAGCGCGGCGACGGGCCGGTCGTGTTCGCCGTCGAGGACGAGCACGTCACCGCCGTGCCCGTGACCGGACAGGCGACGGACGACGGATTCTTCGCCCTGCGCGAGGGGCCCGAGGAGGGCACGCCGGTGGTCGCGGCGCCGCCGCCGGGTCTGCGCGACGGCGACCCCGTGCGCCTCGCCACGCCGTGAGCGCGCTGGTCGAGATCGAGGCGCTCTCGAAGTCGTACTGGCGCGGAGGCAACGAGGTGCCGGTGCTCGTCGACCTCTCCCTCGAGATCCGCGCGGGGGAGTTCGTGGCGCTGATGGGGCCCTCGGGATCGGGGAAGTCGACGCTGCTGAACCTGATCGCCGGTCTCGATCGCCCCACGCGCGGCAGCCTGCGCATCGACGGACGCGAGCTCTCCGATTTCGGCGAGCGCGAGCTCGACCGCTGGCGCAACCGCAGCATCGGCTTCGTGTTCCAGTTCTACAACCTGATCCCCGTGCTGTCGGCGGTGGAGAACGTGGAGATCCCGCTGTTGATCTCCGACTACGGAGCCGACGAGCGGCGCGCGCGCTGCGAGGCCGCGCTGCGCATCGTCGGCCTCGGCCACCGGCTGGAGCACCGGCCCGGCGAGCTGTCGGGTGGCGAGCAGCAGCGCGTCGCGATCGCGCGCGCCCTGGTGAACGACCCCCTGCTCGTGCTCGCCGACGAGCCCACCGGCGACCTCGACAGCGAGAACGCCGAGGACGTGCTGGGCCTGATGCAGCTACTGAACCAGCAGGCGGGCACCACCTTCGTGATGGTCACCCACGACCCGCGCGCCGCCGAGCGCGCCGAGCGGCTGGTGCACCTCGAGAAGGGCCGCCTGGTGGACGCACCGTGAGCGCTCTGCGCGAGATCGCGCGCTGCACACCCCTGGTGTGGCGCCAGCTGCGGCGCAGCCCGCGCCGCACCGCCCTCACCTTCCTGGGCCTGGTGATCGCCTTCTTCCTGTTCACGGCGCTGGAGAGCCTGCTCTACACGATGAGCCATCTGGTGAAGGGCACCGCGAGCGACGCCCTGCTCTTCGTGCGGCCGCGCGATCCGGCCAGCTACTGGAGCCCCTCGCTGCCGAGCAGCTACGCCGCCGCGATCGAGGCCCTGCCCGGGGTGATGGCCGCCTCCCCGGTGCGCTTCCAGTTCGGCCAGGGTCGCACCGAGGGCTCCTTCGCCGTGGCGATGGGGGTCGAGCCGGACGCCCATCTGAAGATGGGAATTCCCGAGGGCGTCACCGGCGAGGAGCTGCGCGCGCTCTTCACCGAACGCGACGCGGCGCTCGTCGGCGAGCGACTGCTGGCCGACAACGGCTGGAAGATCGGCGACGAGGTGACGATCCGCGGCCGCGGCCAGATGCCCTCGCTCTCCTTCACCATCCGCGGCGACATCGCCCGCGGCGATCGGCTCGACCGCGTGGCGCTGGTACGCCTCGACTACCTGGAGGACACCCTCGGTGGCGGCGGCCGGGTGAGCTTCGTGCAGGTGCGCGTCCGCGACGCCGCGGCGGCGCCCGCCGTGGCCGAGGCGATCGACGCGCGCTTCGCGAACTACACCAACCCCACCGAGACGGTGACCGAGAAGGCCCACATCGCGCCCTTCGTCGCCAGCCTCTCCGACGCCGCGCGCGGCCTGCGCATCGTGGGATACCTGGCCCTGGCGGTGACCCTGCTCGTCGTTGCCAACAGCGTCGCGATCGGCGTACGGGAGCGAACGCGGGAGATCGGCACGCTGCGCGCGGTGGGCTTCGGTCGCCGACGCGTGATGGCGCTCGTGCTCTCGGAGGCGGTGGCGGTGGCGGTGGTGGGCGGAGCGGTCGGGGCGCTCTCCGCCTACGCGGTGTTCCGCGGCGGGGGCATCGAGATCCCGGGCGCCGGCTTCTCCTTCCTGACCGACCCCTCGGTGCTCGCGCGGGCGATCGCGCTGTCGGTGCCGCTCGGCCTGCTGGCCGGGGCCCAGCCCGCCTGGCGGGCGGTCCGGATGACGATCTCCGACGCGCTGCGGTGGAGCGAGTGAGGGGGCTGCGGAGGCTCCTGCTGCCGCTGCGCTACGCATGGCGCAACGCGCTCGCGCGCCGGGCGGCCACCTCGGTGACGCTCTTCGGCGTCGCGATCTCGGTGATGGTGTACGTGGTGATGGGAGCGACGGCCGACTCGATCGCGGGCGTCGCGGCCAGCACCGGCGATCCCGCGAACGTCGTCGTGCTCTCCAAAGGCTCGAGCAGCGCGGAGAGCTCGCGCCTCGACACTCCGACGGTGAACGGCGTCCGCTATGCCCGGGGCGTCGCACGCGACGGGAGCGGCGCTCCGCTGGCCAGCGTCGAGCTGCTCGGCACGCGGCGCATCCCGCTGCCCGGCGCCCCGCCCGACGACCCGGCCTCCCAGCGCTACATGACCGTGCGCGGCGTCACGCCCGAGGCGCTGCGCGTGCACGAGGGCGTGCGGCTGGCGAGCGGGCGACTGCCCTCGGCGCCCGGCGAGATGCTGATCGGGCGCCTGGTGCCGACGATCCTGGGCCCCGTCGGGATCGGCGACGAGATCGCCGTGGACGGGCGGCCCCAGCGCGTCGTCGGGGTGCTGGCCGCCGAGGGGCAGTTCTTCGAGAGCGAGCTGTGGATGGACCTGGAGGACCTGCGCGGGCGCAGCGGCGAGCGCCAGGCCTCGGCGGTGGTGCTGCGCACGTCGGGTCCGGAGGCCGCGCGCGCCCTCGTCGAGCGGCTCGAGAACTCGCGCCAGGTGAACGTGTCGGCGCGCACCGAGCCGGAGTACTACGAGCGCCTCCAGCGCGCCTCCTCCGCCTTCGTCTATCTGGGCAATCTGATCGGGGCGCTGATGGGCCTGGGCGCGGTGGTCGCCGGCGCCAACACGATGTACGCGACGATGAGCCAGCGGATCCGCGAGATGGGCACGCTGCGCGCGCTCGGCTTCGGGCGCTGGCGCGTCGGCGCGTCGCTCCTGCTCGAGAGCGCACTCGTGTCGGCGGTCGGCGGCGCGCTCGGCGTGGCCCTGGCCGCGGCCTGCGACGGCGTCGCCTTCTCCCTGGTCAGCCTCTCCTTCGAGCTCGACGTCGGGCCCGCCAACGCCTTCCACGGCATGGCGATGGCGCTCGCGATCGGCGCGATCGGCGGCTTCCTTCCCGCGCGCTCGGCGTCGCGCCTCGAGATCGTGGCCGCCCTGCGCCACGTCTAGAGCGGGGGGTCAGTCCCCCTCGGCAAGCGCCGCGAGCACGGCCAGGCGCAGCAGCGGCAGGTTGATCTCGTGGTGGCCGATCACCTCGAGGCCGCGCGCGACCGGGCGTCCGATCACGTTGGCGCCCGTGCGGTAGTGGCGCTGCATGTCGAGGTTGGCGGCGAGCACGTTGGCCAGGGGATGGCCCTGGTTGCGGGCGATCGACACCAGCTTGAGGAACACCTCGGGCATCAGCACGGCGGATCCGACGTTCAGCCACACGCCGCCCTCGAGCTCGGTCGCGATCCGCGCGGCGATCCGGAAGTCGAGATGGGAGGCGGCGCCGACGTCGGCGCCGGACACCGCCGGGTGCATGTGTACCGTGTCGGTGCCGACGCCTACGTGCACCGTGATCGGCACGTCCAGGCGCGCGCAGGCCGCAAGCACCGAGTGGCGGGCGTGGGGCAGCTTCTCGGCCTCCCAGGCCATCGCGCGGCCGAGACCGATCCCCTCGGCGGCGCCGCGCGCGCAGGCGCGGCCGTAGGCGAGTGCGGGCTCGCGCGCCCAGCCGAAGCTGCCGTCGCGGATCGACTCCTCGACGAACTCGCTCGTCTCCCCGCACAGCGCGATCTCGTAGTCGTGGATCACGAAGGACCCGTTCACCGCGAGGGCGGTGACGATGCCGCGCTCGAGCAGGTCGATCAGGACCGGGCCGCAGCCCACCTTCACGACGTGCCCGCCCATGGCGACCACGACGTGGGCGCCGGCGCGGTGGGAGCTCGCGATCGCCGCGGCCAGCTCGCGCAGGCTGCGCGCGCCGAGGAAGTCGGGGAGCGAGTCGAGCCACTCCGAAACCGTCGCACCCGGCGGCGCGGGCTCGCGGAAGTCGGCGAGGGCGGTCTTGTGTCGCAGCTCCGCGATCGGGCGATCGCGCGAGTCGCCCAGGTCGAGCGGCTCGGGCTGCTTGCGCCGTGTCATCGCGCGCCCCCGGAGGCGCCCCTAGGAGGCATGGCTCGCCCGCGGCGTCGGCGACAGGGACGCGGACTCGGCGAGTGCCGCGCCCGCGGCCGCCACCACGTCGCCCACCTGGATCGCCGGCATGCAGATCACGTTGTGGCAGGTGCGGCGCGTGCACGGGCTGCAGTACACCGGGCGCCGCACCACCGTCGCGACGACGCCGGTACGGGCGTCCCAGGGTCCGTAGACCGCCGGCTCCTTCGGCCCGTACAGGCCCACCACCGGGACGCCCAGGGCGGCGGCCAGGTGCAGCGGACCGGTGTCGCAGCCGATCACCAGATCGCAGGCCTGGTAGAGCGCGGCGAGCTCGAGGATCGAGCCCGTCTGCGGGCCGAGGAGCGCCGTTCCCCCCGACGCGTCCACGACGCGCTGGGCGAGCTCGCGCTCCCCGGGACCCCAGGTCACGAGGGAGCGCACACCCCGCTCGTCGGCCAGACGCCGCGCGGTGCGCCCGAAGCGCTCCGGGATCCACTGCTTGAGCGCCCCGAAGCCCGACACACCGGGATGCATCACCACCAGCGGACCCCCGCCCCGCGCGGCCACCTGCTCGAGCGCCCAGGCGCGGGCGGCGGCGGGCACGACCAGCACCGGCCGCGCGTCCGCGCCGGAGATCCCGAGCGGACGCAGCAGCTCGAGGTCGCGCTCGACCTTGTGGAGCTGCGGCCGCGAGGGCTCGACGCGATCGGTGTACAGCCACCGGGCGCCTTCCTTGGTGAACGTGCGCGAGAAGCCGATGCGGCGGTGCGCCCCCGACACCCGGGCGAGCAGGGCCGAGCGGGCGTTGCCCTGGACGTCGATCGACAGCTCGTAGCGCGCCGCGCGCAGCTCCCGCACGAAGCGTGCGATCCGGCCCCCCGCCGCCAGCAGGCGCCCCCGCCGCAGCAGCCCGGAGAGGTCGTCGCGCGGCGCGACCCACAGGCGGTCGATCTGGGGGTGGCCCTGGAGCAGGGTCGCCGCGCGCTCCTCGACCAGCCAGCCGATGTGCGCCTCCGGGCGCGCGCGGCGCAGCGCGTCGAGAAGCGGCAACGCGTGCACGACGTCCCCGAGCGCGGAGAGCCGCACGATCAGGATACGGCGGGCCGGCACCGCTTCGCTCGCGGGAATGCGCGTCATGGGCTTGGAACGGCCGTTCGATCCGGGGGGGCCGTGAAGCGGGGACCCTAGCACGGAGCCCCGCGCCCCTCCGCTGCCGCGATTCCGGCCCGCAGACGGCGCGCCACCGCGTACTTGCTGGTGGGCTTGCGGGCCTTGGCGCGCCGCGCGTCGAGCCGGCGCCCCCAGCGCATCCACCACAGCGGCGGATCCAGGAACACGTCCGGCGCAGCGGCCAGGCGCGCCCGGTTCGGGTAGTGCTCGATCGTCTCCGCCAGGAGGCGCGCTCCGACCTCGGGGGTAGAATGGCGCAGGATGTACCACAGGTACTGGATGATCTCGTGACCGACGTACTCGTCCACGCGTGAGCGGGAGCGGTACACCATCTCGAGATCGAACCACAGGAACTCGTCCCCCACGATCATCACGTGGCCGAAGTCGCCGTTCTCGTGAACCAGCCGCGGCTCCCGCTCGACCGACGCGATCTCGTGTCGGCGACCCCACTCCTCGAGGAAGCGGCGGTAGGTGGCGAAGCGCTGCTCCAGAGCAAGCGAGGCGTCGAGCAGGTGTTCCTCGAGCGTGGGTGCGTCCACGTAGCCGCACAGCAGATAGCCCTCGGGCGGGCAGCCCGGGGCGACGACCTGGACGTCGTCGTACCAGTCGAAGACGCGGAAGCCGTGTCGACTCCACAGCGCGAGGCACTCGCGCTCGATCCGACGCCGCGTTCGCGGCCAGTAGGAGGTCTGGCCCAGCAGCCAGTTGTTCGCGCTCTTGGTCAGGCGCACCCAGTTCGACCGGCTTCCGTAGTAGACCTTGAGCACCGCCCAGCGACCGCGGAAGGGGACCTTGTAGAGGTAGTTCCCGTTCTGGAGCAGCAGGTACGGAGCCAGGTCGTCGAAGCGGAGGGTCTCGGTGGGTGCGCTCATGGCGAGGGCGCAGGAATACCAAAGCCCCGCGGCGGCGACAGTGCCGCGACCCCACGCCACGAGGAAGGCGCTTGAGCCCCGCCCTCGGGCTCGCCGGGGCCGTTCCGCCCGAGGTGCGTCTGCTCAGCGGCGCGACCGGCGCCGATCCGACGCGCGGGAACCTCCTGTTCCAGCTCCGCCAGGGCGGGCGCGACCTGATCCTCAAGGTCTACCGGCGGCGGCGCAGCCGCTGGAGCGAGTTCTGGGGCGACTTCTCCCAGCGCTGGATCGAGGGCAAGCGCGGAGTGCTGCCCGAGCGCCGCCGCCAGACCGAGGCGGACTCGCTGCGCTGCTGGCACGAGGCCGGCTTCGACGTGCCGCGGCTCGAGGCCTGGGAGCGCCCGACCTGGCTCGGCGAGCTGCCGGCGCTCGCGATGGAGCCCGTCCCGGGGCCGACCCTGCTGGTGACGCTCCAGTCCCCCGACCTCGCCCTCCCGGTGAAGCAGGCGCTGATCGCGCGGCTGGCGGAGGAGCATGGGCGCCGCCACTCCCTGGCCCTGGTGCGCGGCGAGCCGCTGCTCGTCCAGGAGCACCCCACCACTCGACATGTCCTCGTGTCGGGCGATCGGCTGGTCGCCTTCGACTTCGAGAACGCCTACCGGCCCGGCTTCCCCGTTCCGGTGGCGATCGCCTACGAGCTGGCCTCGACGCTCCGCTCCCTGTGGCTCGACGAGCGCTTCGCCGAGCCCTACATCGGCGTCTTCCTGGACGCCTACGCGCAGCGGCGGATCCTGGTCGAGTGCGGTCGACTGTTCTTGTCCCGGTCGCCGCGCTGGCGTCTCTATCGCCTGCGCGAGCAGCACCACCGCCGGTGGCGCTCGAAGACCGAGACGATGCGCCGTCTGGCGGCGCTCCTGGGCGCATAGCAGACGAAATCGCTCGGGTCCGATCGCGCGGGGGCCGAAGAGACGGGGACACCCGTGTGGAGGGGCTCCCGTGATCGGATCGAAGCGCATCGCTCTCCTCGCAGCCGCGGCCGCGCTCACCGCCTGCGACTCCGCGTCGCTCTTGTCCTCCGAGCCGAGCGCCGCGCCGCGCGAGGGCTGGGAGAGCGTCGAGGGCGAGGGCCGGGCGATGCGCGTCTACTACCAGTTCGTCGACGCCCAGCGTCGGGTGCGCTTCGTGGAGACGCTGGAGGAGGTTCCCGAGCCGCTGCGCGGATCGGTCGGCTTCCTGGAGCTCGACTCCCCGCCGCCGCTCACTCCCGGGGACGCCGCCCGGGCGCGCCACGCGCTCGCGGATCCTGGTGCGCAGACGGCGGACCGGGGCGCGGCCGATCGCGTCGTTCTCTACTCGGCCGAGTGGTGCGGCGCCTGCAAGAAGGCGAAGAAGCACCTGGAGCGGCGCGGCGTGGCATTCGCCGTGCGCGACGTCGACGACCCGGCCGTCGAGCAGGAGCTGCTGCGCAAGACCGGCGCCCGCAGCATCCCGGTGCTCGACGTCGGCGGGCGCATCTTCCGGGGCTTCAACGCCCGCGCCTACGACGACCTGGTAGGCCAGAGCTGAAGCGCGCGCCCACTCGGGCGCACGTTCGCCAGCCACCGCGGTTCGCCTGCCACGCGGATCGGTGTAGGATGGCGCCCGCCGTGGCCGCGCGCCGAACCGCCGCCTTGCTGGGTCTCGCCTCGCTCGTCGTCGCCTGCTCGACGGGAGCGGGCCGCTATGCGGGAACCCTTCCCGGCACGCGCCTGTTCGAGATGCACCGCTTCTGGGTGGAGCAGGCCCCGAGCGACGAGCGCGGGCTCCACCTCGTGGTGCGCGACGAGCTGCGGCGGCTCGGCTTCGAGGCCGAGGCGGGAGCCGGGCCTCCCCCGGGCGAGGTCGACGGCGTGGTGACCTACGTCGACCGCTGGACGTGGGACATCACCACCTACTGCATCCAGCTGACGCTCTACGTGCGCGACACCGAGACCGGCTACATCACCGCCACCGGCTGGTCCTACCGACCCTCGATCGTGCGCAAGACGCCTGCCGGTCACGCGCGGCTGATCCTCGCGGAGTGGTTCGGAGAGACGCCGTGAGCGCGACGACGCGCCCGGGCCGGAGAGCCGGGCTGGCCGCGGCGGGGCTGGTGGCCGCAGCGCTCCTCGCCTGCAGCACGACGCCCCGGGCGGGCGCGATGCGGCTGCGCGAGGGCGACCTCGCCCCCGGCGGCTCCCACCCGGGCCGCCTCGCCCTGCACGTCGAGGGCGGCGGGCGGGCGGAGTGGCAGGTACACGACGCGGCCTTCGAGGACGCCGTCACCGCGTCCCTGGTCCAGGCCGGCTCCTTCTCCGCCCTGGTGGCGGGAAGCGACGCCGAATACCGCCTCGACGTGGTGCTCGGCGACCTGCGCCAGCCGATCAGCGGCCTCAACGAGCCGACCGAGATGACGGTCCTGTGGAGCCTCTCCCGCGTCGACGACGAGGAGACGGTCTGGCAGGAGCTGGTCGAGTCGAGCGGCGTCAGCCACAACTTCTTCGCCGCGTGGCGCCTGCGCGGCGGAGCCGAGGAGGCCGCGCGCCGGAACATCCGCGAGGCGCTGTCCCGGCTCGCCGGCGCGGACTTCTAGGACGCGCTCACGCGCCGGGCCCTCGCCCGTGGACGGGCCGGCGGTGGCCGCGCCGCAGGACCGTCGTGATCGCATCGCAGCCCTCGAAGAGCGTGCCGTCGCGCAGCGCACCGGTGATGCAGGCCTCGCCGTCGCCGAAGGCGAGGTCCGTCTGCCGGAGCGGGAAGAGGACGAGCAGATCGGCGAAGCCGTCGCGGTTCACGTCGGCGAGGTGGGGCCCGGGTCGGCGAGCGAGGAGGGCGCCGCCCTCACCGAGGGCGAGCGTGGCCGGGTCGACGTCACGCGCGTCGAAGGCTTCGGAGCCCAGGATCACCACCGGCACGAAGCCGCCGCTCCAGGGGAGCGGGCGCTGGCGAAGGCGGTGCAGCCCGATCGCGACGGCCACCTCCAGGCCGTCGGTCAGCTCGTAGGACCCGCTGTCGCAGTCTGCGCCCTGGGGACGCGGGACGCCCCGCTGGTCGGCGTCGGTGCAGGTGGCGAAGACACCCGCGTCGCGGGCGACGCTGGCGGGCCGCAGCGCGTGGGTCGCCGTCAGGCCGCCGTTGTCGGCGAGCGGCCCCAGGCTCAGCTGCTCGGGGGTGACGTCGGGCTGGTCCGTGGCGTCGGAGAAGCCGCAGCTGTCGCCGCCCACCTCGATGTTCCCGCCCAGGGAGCGGGGCGCGTTGCTTCCGAGCCTCGCGCAGCTCCCGTCCATGATCGTGTTCTCGAAGGTCGCCCTTCCAATCGGGAGGTCGCTGCAGCTCTTCGAGCGCCCGCGGGCCGAGAAGTCGCTGTACGAATAGCCGCCCGGCGTGGTGTTTCCCGAGATCGTGCTGTTGCGGACGACAGGGCACCCCGCGATCGCGCCGGAGGCCAGCGGACCGGGATTGTCCGCGCTGTTCCCGGAGAGGGTCGAGTTCTCGATCGTCACGTCTCCCCAGACCGCGCCGATCCGCTCCGCGTGGTTGCCCGAAATCGTGGAGCGCTCGATCAGGCCGCCGACGCCGAGGGCCCGGATCGTCGCGCGCCCGGCGACGTTCTCGCGGATCGCGCTGTCGGTGATCGACAGCCTCGAGTCCGGCTCTTCCACCACGTCGATGATCGACGTCGCGGCGTCGCAATGGGAGATCTCGGTATCGACGATCTCGAGCGACGGCGCGGGCTGCGGACTGCGCACGCCGAAGAGCCGCTGCGAGGTCAGCAGGGAGGGCCGCACGGCGTGGAAGTACGTGAGGACGCTTCGGCGGATGGAGAGGCGGTGGGCGCTGAAGCCGCCGTTGCCGGAGACCGACAGGTCGTGCAGATCGACGGCCAGGGTGGATTCCGCGAAGGAGATCGAGGGATCGACGAGCGCCATGTCGCCGAGCTCGAGCACCGAGCCCGGTGGCGCCGGGTGCAGCCGAGCGTCCAGCCCGCGCAGCACGAGCTCGCCCTGGCCGTCTAGGATCAGGCTGGTGGCGATGTCCTTCGCATCGCTCAACACCAGGGGCTGCGCCGGCCCACACGCGAACGTGTGGGGCCCCGGATCGCCGGCCGCCGCGGCGTCCAGCGCTTCGTCGAACCCGGATTCGGAGCAGGCGAACTCGGCGGCCTCCCCGGCCCGCGCGAACGGCGCGCCAAGCAGGACCAGCACCAGAGGCATCAGGCGTTGCCGCATGCGCCCCTCTCCTCCACGGGAAAATCCCGCCAGCCGGGAATCGCGGAGAAGGACGGATGCCATTTTGCCAGCCGCGGGGCCGGGCGGTCAATCCGCGATCGCCTGTGACGCGCCTATCGGTACGTCCGGCGACCGCTCCCGGATCCCTCGTGGGGCTTCACCCGCTCCCGCACGCCGCCCGGGCGCGCCGCCTAGCCTCAGCCGAAGGAGCGCCGCGGCCGCGGAGCGCGCTTCGGAAGGCTGTTCACCACGTGGATCGGGCTCGACGCCCAGCCCAGCGCGTTCAGGTGCCGACCGGCCGACTCCGCGTCCGCCGTCACCACGCGCCCGTCGTCGAACACCACGGTCGAGGCATCGCGCACCACGGCGTTCGCGTCCTGCACGGTCTGGGCGAAGGCCTGGACCTTCTGCGCGTTTGCCAGGATCAGCAGCGACACGGCGGCGGGAGCCGGCGGGAGGCACTCCTCGACCGCGCGCGCGGGGCCGGAGCCCAGCGCGCACAGCAGCAGGACCGGCAGGGCGCCGCGGAGACGCAGCAGCGGACGCATCCCGCCCTGATCGGGCGACCGCGTCGCTCCCTTGAAAGGCCCGGTCAGCGCCCGGGGCCGAGTCCTGCGGCCTCGCGGCACGCGTCGAGCACCGGGCGCCCGAGGGCGCGGGCGCGGCGGGCACCGTCGGCGAGCACGTCCTCCAGCTCGTCGGGGCGCGCGGCGAGCTCGGCTCTCCGCTCGCGCATCGGCTCGAAGGCCGCGTCGAGGCGGGCGAGCAGGTCCTTCTTCACCTCGCCGTAGCCGAGGCCTCCTGACCGCGCGCGCGCGAACATCGCCTCGCGCTCCTCGGCGCTCGCGAACAGGGACCACAGGGCGAACAGCTGCCCCGAGGTGTCCTTCGGCGCCTCGACCGGTGTCGAGTCGGTGACGATCCCCATCACCGCCTTCTTGATCTCCTTGGTCGAGGCGAACATCGCGATCGTGTTGCCGTAGCTCTTGCTCATCTTGCGCCCGTCCGTGCCCGGTACCGTCGCCACCTCCTCGGGGATGTAGGGCTCCGGCAGCACGAGCAGGTCCTCGCCGTAGGCGTGGTTGAAGCGCTGGGCGATGTCGCGCGCCATCTCGACGTGCTGCTTCTGGTCCTGGCCGACCGGCACCAGGTCCGAGCGGTAGAGCAGGATGTCCGCCGCCTGGAGCACGGGATAGGCGAACAGGCCGTGATCGGCCGACTGGCCCTGGGCGACCTTGTCCTTGTAGGCGTGGCCGCGCTCGAGCAGGCCCATCGGCGTCACCGTCGAGAGCAGCCAGGCCAGCTCGGTCACCTCGGGCATGTCCGACTGGCGGAACAGCATCGCCCGCTCCGGGTCGATGCCGCAGGCCAGGTAGTCGAGGGCCACCGCGCGCGTGAAGGAGCGGCGCTGGGCCCCGTCGCGCACGCTGTTCATCGAGTGGTAGTCGGCGATGAAGAGCAGCATCTCGTGCTCTTCCTGGAGCGCCACGAACTGGCGCAGCGCGCCGAAGTAGTTGCCGACGTGGAGGTAGTCGCCCGAGGGCTGGATGCCGGAGAGGACGCGCATCGGCGGGCCTAGCGGGGGTTCACGTAGCTGAGCCAGTGGGCGAAGGCGGGATCCTCGCCGCGCGTCACCGCGCGGAAGCGCTTCGCGAGCCGCTGGCTCACCGGGCCCGGCACCCCCTCCCCCACCTTCTCGCCGTCGATGCTCTCCACGGGCCACACCCCGGCGGAGGTGCCGGTCAGGAACACCTCGGCGGCCCGGGACAGCTCCTCGGGCCGGATCCGGCGCTCCTCCACGCGCAGACCCTCATCGCGCGCGAGGTCGAGGATCGACATCCGCGTCACGCCGAGCAGCACGCGCGCCTCGGGCGGGGTCGCGAGCACGCCCTCGCGGTCGACCATGAACACGTTCGTCGTCGGACCCTCGGCGACGAAGCCGTCCTGGTCCACCAGCAGGATCTCGTCGTAGCCCGCGCGGCGCGCGTTCCACTTCGCCTGCATCGGCGAGGTGTAGTTGCCCGACACCTTCGCCTGGGGCGGCACGATGTCCTCGCGCCGGTTCTTCACCGACTTCTCGATCCAGATCTTCACCGCCGAGGGGCGGTGGGGGGCGTTCGGCTTGCCGGCGTTCACGTCGGCGTCCGGGTCGTAGGCGGCGATCGCGACCGACACGCGCGGATCGAGCGGCACCACGTCCACCTCGATCGAGGGCAGGTAGGCGCTCACCTTCACCGCCCGGGCGCCCGGATTGGCCCGCACCGTGTCGAGGATCGCCGCCTCGATCTCCGGGGCCCCGAGCGCCAGGGGCAGGCCCACCAGCTTCGCCGAGCGCAGCAGGCGCTGCACGTGCTCGCGCAGGCGGAACACCGCCGGGCCGCGCGGCGTCTCGTGGACGCTCATGTAGTCGAAGATCAGCGAGCCGCGCTGGTGGCTGTGGGAGAGCACGTGGACGGTGGCCCGCTCCCAGGGAACGAGCTCACCGTCGAGCCAGATCTGCCGATGAGTGGCGGGAGGGGACGCGGGATCGCGGGCCATCGGCGGGCAGGGTAGCCCCCGCGGGCGCGGGGTCCCAGCGTGAAGGGGGGCAGAAATCGTGACACGTACCGGAGCGCGATCCACACATCCCGTTCGTGGAGGTCTCGCGATGCTGAAGAAGGCGACGATCAAGGCCCAGGAGCTCTGGGCCAGCTCGACCGGGCTCTACCGGGAGATGGCCCTCTCGGCCCTGAGCCTGGTCCCCGGCCGCCGCTAGCCGGCGTTCCCGGCTCGGGGGCTGCTGCTAGCCCCGGCCTGCCGCCTCGCCGCCCAGCGCGGGCGCCTCGATGGCGTCCGACTCGGCGGCGTGGTGCCCGTTGCGCGCCTCGTACTCCTGGGCGCGCCGCTTCGCCTCCTCCTCTCCGATGCGGCGCTGGAGCGCCTGGAGGTGGGGCTCGTTCAGCTTGAGCCAGGTGCGAGCGGTGAGCACCAGCGCGAAGGCGAAGCCCAGCGCCGAGAGCAGGAGCATGTCCAGCGAGGAGAAGCTCAGGAACGTCGGCCGGTAGATGGTGGTGAGGGCGATGAACTTGAGGATGAAGCCGATCGCGGCACAGCCCGTGCCGAACAGGATCAGCAGATCGACGAGCGGCAGGACGGTCATCGAGTGTCGGGTCCTCCCGGGCAGTGGCCCATCCTATGGGCTGGCCGGGGCGCCCGTCAACGCGTGTCAGCGGTTGCGCCCCCTGGGGCCGGCGAAAAACCCGAGCGGCGGCGAGGCTTCCCGCACGTCCCCGCGCGGAGCCCGCGTGGCACCCCCCCGGCCCCACGGCTAAAGTCGCGCGCGCTTCGCCACGAGAGGCCTGGCCCGGCGCCGACGTAGCTCAGCTGGTAGAGCAGCTGATTCGTAATCAGCAGGTCAGCGGTTCGAATCCGCTCGTCGGCTCCATCACTTAGCTTCCAAAGTTGCGAGTTCCGATTCAGCCGCGTAGGCAATGCGTGGGCGCTCCGCAGTGGCGAGTGGTTCCCCTGGCACCCGCCGTGATCGAGTGGCTCAAGGAGTTCGTGCCCGCCGACGCCTGGCCCGCGATCCTCGAGAAGGTGATGGCGGCGCAGATCCTGGTGATCGGCACCCCGATCTGGCTCGGCGAGAAGTCGTCGGTCTGCACGCAGGTGGTCGAGCGGCTCTACTCCGCGTCGGGGCAGCTCAACGCCGCCGGGCAGTACGCGTCTACGGCCGCGTCGGCGGCTGTCTCATCACCGGCAACGAGGACGGCGTGAAGCACTGCTCGATGAGCGTCCTCTATGCGCTCCAGCACATCGGCTACACGATCCCACCGCAGGCCGACGCCGGCTGGATCGGCGAGGCCGGCCCCGGTCCCTCGTACCTCGACGAGGGCTCCGGCGGCCCCGAGAACGACTTCACCAACCGCAACACCACCTTCATGACCTGGAACCTGATGCACATGGCGCGGATGCTGAAAGACGCCGGCGGCATCCCCGCCCACGGCAACCAGCGCTCCGAGTGGGACGCCGGCTGCCGCTTCGACTTCCCGAATCCGGACTACCGCTAGCGAGCTCCGAGCGGCGGATCGCCAGCCGACCAGTCCGGTGGGGCGAACTTCGCGCGCGGTCGGCGCGGAAGCCGGCGTAGAATGCCTGAGTCCGTCGACGTGCTCGGCGGAGCGGTGCGCGCGTCGCGCAGGAGAGAGCCGACGATGAGAAGTGCAGCATCCCGCCTCATCGGGTCGACCCACCCGGCTCGTCGGACTTCCGTCGCGTCCACGATGCTGCGGATCGCGGTGCTGGTGCTTCTATCGACCACTCTGCCGACGCGCGCCGGCGCCCTACCTCCGGGAACCCAGCCTCCGACCCCACAGGAGACCAACGTCTGGAATCAGAAGATCGCGCGGCTGCAGGCGAACGCGGCCTCGATGCCGACGGGGGTCGCCGACGCATTGGCGTCCCTGAGCGGTGTCGTGTCGAAGAGCTTTCCGTGTCCCGAGGGCAGTACCGTGGCCAGCGTCACCGTGAACATCACGACGACGTTGGTCAAGTGGGACTCCAACCTGGCCGCGGCCGACAGTGCGGGAACCTACTACTGGAACGCAAGCTCCGCGATCGCCGATGGAGCGAAGACCGTGACCGCCGACAACTGGGTGATGCTCGACCCCGAGGTGACGGTCCCCGACGAAGCCGACCCTCCGTTGGGCCCGCTGGCCGACGAGACGCTGGCCTACCACGAGCTGCTGCACGCGCAGCTCCTCATCACCGAGATGGACACCGCAGCGTGGCAGCAGAAGGCATGCAACTGTCAGTTCGACGACGAGGCGTCGGATGAGGACCATTCGGAGATCTACCCGGCCACGGACGGCTACATCGAGAACCGGGCGCCGGCGGTCGACACCAGCGTCGTCCGCCCCCCGGCACAGACTGCGGACGGTGACGGCAACTTCGACATCGAGCTCGGTGCGACGACCAAGACGACGTGGAAGTTCGATATCCTCGAGCCGTCGGCGGGCAGCAACGTCGACATCGACAGCATCGACGTCACGGTGGTGGACGGGAAGTTCCACGTCACCGGCAAGCTTCTGGACAAGACGAAGAAGGGAAAGTTCTTCATCCGCATCGACCCGCCGGACGTGTGGGTCTTCGGCGGGATCGAGAACGCCCTCGTCGTCCTGCCCGCCGCGGCCGTCCCGACCCTTTCGCTCTGGGGCCTCGCCGCGCTCACCGCGCTGCTGCTCGCGGGAGCCGCCGCGTTGATCCGCCGTCGACACCGCCCGCGAGCGGCGTGATGGCGTCTCCAACGGGAGTCGAATCCAAATGACGAAAATCACGATCACTAGCCGCGTCGCCTAGTTATGCGATCCCGCAATGGTTACATTCCCTCCGGGTTGCACCCGATGCGGCTGAATTCAGTTGAATCGCGCGCTCCGTCACACCACAAGTCACACCACCCGAGGTCCTATAGCGGGCGAATTGCACCCAGGACACATCTTCAAACCGACGCGCCCGAGACGAGTCCGGTGCCGTTGCCGTCCTGCCATCGCCCAGGGATGGAAGGGATCTCGACTCGGGGGCAGAGACTCTCTGGGCGCTCCCACCCGCACCGAGCCGAGGGCCTATTCCCGGCAACTCCGCCGTGAAACCGCCGCTGGCGCGACCGGATCTCCGCCTCCCTCCCGGTGCGGCCGTCGCCCTCGGGCGGCGGTGGAGTTAGGACCGCATGGCGCAATTTCCGATTGACGTCAACAGATCAGGGGAAGAGACTCGCCCAATACTCTTGGGAAGGGGTAGAGATGCGCTCATTATCGTCTTACTCCCCCCGCCGCGAACGTGTTGCCTCACAACCCGTGGCGATCCGCCCTCGTGGTCGTCCGGCACGCGGCAGCCGTGCCGCACTCGTATCGCTCGCTGTCGGTTTTTGCAGCATTGCACTCGCCGCGACGCGCGCGGACGCTCTTCCGATCGTGTTCGATCTGCGGGGCGCCGAAGGTCTTGCCATCGACAATGCGCTGTCTGGCGTCTCGATCACCGTTGGCGGACTGACGGCGACATTCACCCACAACGATCCCGGCGCGGGACGATTCAATCAGACCCTGAGCGCCTTCGGCCTGAACGCTGCGGCCTCGGGCGACGTCACCGACCAGCTCGACTCCAGCTGGCGCAGGAGATCCTCACCAGATTCGGGAGATACTCCGCTCCAAGGGGGAAGCTCCAGTGGAGAAATTGGGTAGAGATGGTCGGGATGTTCGTGGGCTACCTGATTGATGAGGACCGACGATTCGTCGGCGTCCCCAGCCTGGACAGCTACAGGGGCCAGAGGGAGATTCGAGAGCAGTTCGCGGCGGTCTGGAAGGCAGCACGCTAACCCGGCACTGAAATCTCTGCGTCTTCTATCCCAGAGATCCCCGACAGCCCGCGCTCTTGGCCGACTTGGAGAACGCCAGGAGTGCAGCCGGAGTTCGGAGCGAATCCGGGACTCGTAGGCCGCTGAGATATCGGTGAACAATGATGGAGCGGGCGGGAATCGAACCCGGCGCGCCGCCGGGGCGCTCGTCTCCGCTCGCCGGGTCGCCGAGTCCGGGCTCGGGACCCGAGTCCCTCCGACGGCGCTGCCGTGACGCCGGATCCGGTCTCTCCCGGCAGACCCGTAGTCGCGGGACCCACGCTGGCGCCGGCTGCAGCCGATGAATCGCCCTGCGCACGGTCGGCCGGTAGGACCGTCACACGGGGCCCCGGCTGCTCATCTCCGGAGGTCCTTCTCGCCCGGCTCGCCGACGTGGCTGACCGGGAGCGGCGGGTTGCCGCACCATGCAGTTTGTGGACGGCGGGTCGCCGTACCAGCGGGCCCCGGCCTCGTGCGTCTCGAAGCGCCGCTGCACCTCGAGGATCGCTGCCAGGCGCCAGCGCGGCTCGTCACGGCCGTAGCGGCCCAGGATTGTGAAGTACGCGACCAGGTCGCCGACCTAAAGCCGCGGCGCGAAGCGGCGGTTGCAGCACAGCGCGGAGACATCGCGCCGCCGGGCGCGTGCGAGCGCGGCCAGGAGCGCGATTCCGCTCGCGAGCGAGAGCACGGCGTCCGGCTCGGGCAGCAGCCGGATGTCGGCCTCCGTCGCCTGTGCGTTCACGCGCCGCCACGGACCGTGCGCCGGATGCGCGGACAACGGCCCCGTCGCGGCGGCGTGTAGCACGCGCGCGCGCCAGCGATAGAGCGTGTTCGACGAGAGCCCCGAGAGCGTCTGCGAGACGAGCACCTCCGGGTTCGCCCCGGTCACCGTCAGCCAGCCCGGCGAGAGCAGCGTCGTGCAGCTCGCGTCGCCGAACGGCACCGCGGGCGGACACGCTTCCAGCTCGAGCCTCACGCGGCCCGTTCCGTCGGGATGGCTGGCGAGCAGCTCGACCGCGAAGGCGGTCGGATTCGACGACGTCCCCCATGGCTGCACCGGGACGCCGCTGCCGTCGCCGCGCCGCTGACGCGTGCCCAGCGGGCGACCCTCCGTGTTGCCCAGGAAGACGAACGCCGCGCCCTCGTCCGTCTGTCCATTGTCATCGTAGTAGCTCGCGCCCATGACTACGTCGGCGAAGCCGTCGCCGTTCACGTCTCCCGCGCCGGCCACAGGCATGGCAATGAAGGCGAACGGCGTGATACCCAAGCCCGCCGCCTCGAACTGGTTCGTCTCGAGCTGGGCCGCGGCGGTCGCAGGATTCCCCGAGGCGATCCCGGACGCTCCGCCGAGGAACACGAAGGCGGCTCCCTCGTCGGTCTGCCCGGAGTCGTAGAACGGCGCACTGACGATCAGGTCGGCGTAGCCGTCTCCGTCGACATCGCCCGCTCCCGCAACGCCCCATCCGAACAAGGCGTCTGCCTGGTCCGACACGAGCTGGGCCGCCGCGGTCGCCGCGCTGCCACTCGCGATCCCCGACGCGCCTCCCAGGTAGATGAACGCCGACCCTTCGTTCGCATGGGCCGCGTCGTACCCGGGAGCACCGACGAGGACGTCCGCGTAGCCGTCGCCATTCACGTCTCCGGCGCCGGCGACGCCGAACCCGAAGATCCCGCCCGCCTGGTTCGACTCGAGCTGAGTCGCGGCACTTGCCGGGCTGCCGCTTGCGATGCCGGACGCACTCCCGAGGAACACGAACGCCGCGCCCTCCAGAGTCTCACCGTCACTGTAGCCGGGGGCACCGATGATCACGTCCGCAAAGCCGTCGCCATTGACGTCGCCGGCGGCGGCGGGAGCCCCGAACTCCGCGCCGGCCTGGGCCCCTCGCAGCTGCGCGGCCGCCGTCCCGGGGTTGCCATCCGCGATCCCCGACGCGCTCCCGAGGAACAGGAACACCGCTCCCTCGTCCACGAGGGGCGCGTCGTACTCGGTCGCGGCGACCATCACGTCGGCATAGCCGTCTCCGTTCACGTCGCCGACGCCCGCCACGCGGTTACCGAAGGAGGGGGAAAAGCCGGGATCGCCGTCCGTCCAGGCTTGATCCGACTCGAGCTGCGCAGCGGCCGAGGCCGGGCTCCCACTCGCGACCCCAGACGCGCTGCCGAGGAACACGAACGCCGCTCCTTCGCCGGCCTGCCCCGCGTCGTAGAACGGCGCACCGACGATCACGTCGGCATAGCCGTCCCCGTTCACGTCGCCTGCTCCCGCGACGCTGAAGCCGAGACTTGCCCCCCCCTGATTCGATTCGAGCTGCGCCGAAGCGGTCGCGGGATCGCCGTCCACGATTCCGGACGCGCCGCCGAGGTAGACGTAGGCGCGCCCCGCCGCGCTGTCGTAGGACCGGGCCCCGGCAACGATGTCGGCGTAGCCGTCGCCGTTCACGTCGCCCGCCGAGGCGCTCGCGCCGAAGTGTGCTCCGGCCTGGTCCACCTCGAGCTCGGCGTATGCGGTCGCGGGATTCCCGCTCGCGACTCCCGCGGCACTCCCGAGGAAGACGAAGACGGCGCCCTCCTGGCCCTGGGGGTCGCTGAAGCCGTCCGCGCCCACGACCACGTCGGCATAGCCGTCGCCGTTCACGTCGCCCGCGGAGCCGACACTCACACCCATGTCGGGCCAGTGTTCGACGAACCCGTCTCAGACCTGGTTCGATTCGAGAGTCGCCGAGGCCGTCGAGGGATCGCCGCTCGCGACGCCTGTCGCGCTCCCGAGGAAGACGAAGGCGGCTCCCTCGGCGTACTGTCCTGCGGTGTACAGGGGTGCGCCCACGATCACGTCCGCATAGCCATCTCCGTTCACGTCCCCGGCCGTGGCGACGCTCGAGCCGAAGTGCGGGGGCGCGCCCGAGACGCCAGAGCCCTGGTTCGACTCGAGGACGGCCGCCGCCGTCGAGGGATCCGCGCTCGCCACGCCCGATGGGCTCCCGAGGAAGACGAAAGCTGCGCCCTCGTCCGCATCCCCATGGCTGTAGTCCGGAGCGCCCACGATCACGTCGCCGTAGCCGTCGCCGTTGACGTCTCCCGCCGAGGCGACGCCCTTGCCGAGCGCCGCGTCCGCCTGGTCGGACTCGAGGACGGCCGCCGCCGTCGACGGATCCGCGCTCGCGACGCCCGACGGCCCGCCAAGGAAGACGAAGGCGGCTCCCTCGCCCGACTGACTGTTCGAGTAGCTGGGAGCGCCCACGATCACGTCGGCGTAGCCGTCGCCGTTCACGTCCCCGGCCGAGGCGACGCTCGAACCGAAGCTCGTGAAGCCCTGGTTCGACTCGACGATCGCGTCCGCGCTCGCCTCGCTGCCGCTCGCGATCCCGCTCGGGCCCCCCAGGAAGACGAACGCCGCCCCCTCGAACGTCTGGCCGTTCGAGTAGAGGGGAGCGCCGATGATCACATCGGCGTAGCCATCGCCGTTCACGTCGCCGGCGGAGGCGACGCCGTAGCCCAGGCCGTCGAAACCGGTTCCGAGTATCTGCGCGTCGGCGGTCGCGGTGAGGATCGGGTCGATCGCCACCGGGTACCGCGCCCCGGCGTCGTCGACCACGATCCGGATGCGAGTCGGGTCCGGCACCTCGAGCACCGCCGCGAGCTCGCGACCGCTCGCATCGCGCGCCGACACCTGGCTGTAGGAGAGGAAGCGGCCCGTCTCGCTACGCAGCTGGAGGGTGTCGCCGAGTGCGCGCGCGGTGGCCTTCTCGAGCGCGAGCTCGAGCACGAGGCGCCCGCGGCCCGGGGCAGCCTTCGCGAGCTCGAAGCCCTGCTCGAGGCCCTCGGGAGAGTTGCGATACCACTCGACGAGCCCGGCCGCGCGGCGCACCTCGACGCGCGCCTGCTCGCTCGAGACCGTTCCCGGTCCGGGGGCGCGCAGCTTCCCGGGGCGGCCCACGCCGACCCACGAGAGCGTTACGAGCTCGGGGCTGCCAGGCGCCGTGCGGTCGCGCACGCGCAGGCCCCGGGGGCCGAAGACGCTCCGCAGGTTCTGCGTCCGGTTCGGCGCCTGGAGGCCCTCCGGCCCGGGGCTGGCCCAGTACTCGCGCTCGGCGATCCAGCGCTGGGCGCGCGCCAACCCGTCTCCGCTCCCATCGGCGGGGACCGCGGGCCGCGCCGGCGCCGCCAGCAGCCAGGGAGCCGATACAGCCAGAACCCAAAGCCAGCGAAGCAGCACAAGTGACTCCGCGCCCAAGGCATCCAGCAGCTCCTTTGTACACGCCGCCCACTCGGTGCGTCAAGCGGCATCTTCGGCGCACCCCTTTTGTAGTCGTCTAGAGATCTTTAGAGACATGTTAGGGTTAGTCTTTGGCGAGGCAGGCGTCGGAAATGTCCCATATAGGGTCCGATCTTTAGACTCGGCTATAACAGTCGGGCGTAGCTCGTCGCTACCTCTGCTTGGAACGCTCGATCCGACCCATCGCCGTGCGCCCGTGATCCGCGAGGTCGGTGCGCAGTCTGTTCACGGTCTCGCGCAGTCTCGCCTCGATCTCACCGATCGTGCTCAGCCCGACCAGCTCCGGCGCCGCGCGGGTCGGCAGGGCGTCCAGCGCCGCAGCGATCGGGCTCGTCACCGCGAGCAGGGCCTCCGTGAATTCCCCGCTCGCGATCAGGTCGCCTCGCGCCTGCGCGAGATCCAGCTCGGCCCGCTCCCGTCGCACCCGGTCGAGGCGAGCGCGCTCGGTCGAGGCGCTGATCGCGTCGGCGTCGAAGATTGCCCCGAGCGCCGCGCGCGGAGGGAAGCGGCGGATCTTCCCGTCCTCGGCGGTTGGATCGACGCCCCCCTCGGCGAGCCGTTGCTTGATCCAGCGGCGGTCGCGGCCGGTCAGCTCGTGAAGCTGGGAGATCGACAGCGAGGAGAGGTCAGGGCTGACGGTCGCCATGGGTCTCGACGCCAGCCCGTAGCGCCACGTCGAACTTCCTGTCGACGTACTCACCGCGCTCGAAGGGATCGTCGCCGCCGCCAGCCCCGTCTCGGTCGCACACGTGACCGACCCTGCTTTGCCCGGCGGACGAGTCGACCTCGGCGGCGCCGACGCCGTGGTCGTGGTCGCCGGGTTCACCGGCGCCCGCGCGCTCACCAACCTCGCTCTACGGTGCGAATCGAACTTTCGCGAGGTTGCAGGGTCGGAGGGAGTCACAGCGGTGATGCCGATCCGCGTCTAGCTCGTCGAAGAGCTGTCCTCGGCGACCGCCCGGCACGGGTCGACCACGTCGGTCGCGAGAATCGCGAGGGCGGCGCCGAACTGGACGATGCGCGCCGCGAGCGACGCGCCTCCCGTGGCGACGATCAGCGCCACGGACGCGACGAGCTGGAGAGCGGCCAGGCACTTCTCCCAGACGGACATCGAGTCCACCATGATGCCCACGATCTTCGTGACGTTGGTCGTTCCGCGAAGGCCGCGCAGCACCCTGAGGATCACCTCGGGGTACTTCTCCTGGTCGACGAGCCGCTTCATCTCCCTCGCAGCCTTCAGGTTGAAGAGCCTGACGAAGCCACCGGTCACGCCCCTCAGCTTCGGCGCGAGCTTCGCCTTCGCGATCGGGGGGTACACGCCCTCGGCGGCGGCGGCGAGGAAGAGGACGTCGATGGCGACGAAGACGGCCTTCGGCCATACCTCGGCGCGTCCCGACGCCAGCGGCGCGCGGTCGAGATCCCGGGGGATGGCGAGCACGGTCTCGCTGTTCACGGTGTGCACGAACGCATCGCTCGTCCGCGTGACGCGATAGTCCGCCGCGGGGCAGCACGGTTGACATAACCCTGCTTCTGGGCCCTGGCGCGAATCCAGAGCTTATACTGCCTATCCTCCCCAGCCCTCCCCAGCCGGCGCGTACGGCGAGGTCGTAGCTCGACAAGGCCTTGTCGATTCGCTCCCGCTTGTCGGAAAAATCCTTGAACAGCAGGTAGCGCGTTCTCGGGAAGTAGCGAAAACGAACGACGGGCTTCAGGACGAGGCGCAGCAGGACAGGACAGGTGAAGCTGCGAATCTCGTCTTCCACTCGTGGAGCGACCGTCCGCTCCTGCTCCCAGCGCAGCGATGCTTCGAAGACTTGGCGCTTCTCCGCACCATTCAACTGCCGTCCTCGAGCCGCGGCCTCGTGGACCTTGTTGAGAGGTTCGAGCAGCTCGGGCGCGATGAACTTGCAGGCATCTCGGTGCCGGCCGAGCTCTTTCGAGAAGTAGTAGTTCGTGAAGGTGTCGATGAAGACCATTCGATTGGCTGCTCGGAATCCCTCGCAGAAGTCATTCAGCATCGCCAGCCGCAGCGCCCGCTCGCTGCGGCGATAGAGGTAGCGGTAGGAGATCAGCTTCCCGAGCGTTCCGGCGACTTCGAATAAGCCGTAGGCCCACAGCGCTCCGTGGAGTGCGACCTGCGGAAACGCGTGGTTTTCGTTCGAATCGAGATAGATCGAGTGGAGCAGCCTCGCGCGCTCGGGGATGTCCTGCGAATCCCCAGCAAGCTCGATCGCCCTCGACCGGATTCGGTCGTAGGCCTGCGCGACTTCCCGGCTGTCGCTGCGGAGCGGGTCCATGGATGCCATATCGACCATTTTGAGGGGTCTCTCCACTGGAAATCGGCTCGGCCGCTCCTGAAATGCTTCCACGAAATCAACTCGCATTCCCGTCTCCGCACAAGAGGCGCCGGTTCGCGGCCGCGTTTTAGTCAGCTCGCGAATGGATGCCAAGACCGGGTCGAGCGGCGAATGAGCGCGCAGTCGCCGATCCCTCGCGTCCGCTCGAGGGCGGGAGAAGAACCGAACGAGCTCTATCCGGAGACCGTGGAGTACGGGCTCCCCAGCGAGCGAGCACTGAAGCCACACCTCGCAGCGCCAGGTCGCCCCCACGCTGAGGGCACCGTCTGCCGTCCCGTTTGCGCCGCATCCCCCATTTTGCGTTGCTCGGCACGGAAACGTCGTGCGATGGGGGACGGAGATCCAGGAGCGCCCGGCCGTCCAGCGCGGCCGGCGGGTCAACAAGGCCTGGGGCCCCGAGGAGGAGCGCGTTCCCGAGCGCCACGACGCCAGCGATCTGGACCCGAGGCGGGCCGGGTCCGACGGATGAGAGAGGCGGGAATCGGGTCGCCACCGACGATGCGGTCGCCACCGACGGTGGCCGAAACGGAAATCGATTCCCAGATCTGGGAACGACCGTTCCACCGTCGGTGTCCCGACTGCCCCCAAGTAGGCGATTCTGCTGGAGCCCTCCGACGGGCACGCGAGTTGCAGTCTCTTCCGACGGGAAGGGGATGCCCATGCGTCCTGTTGCGTCGTCGCTCCGCCTCGTGACCCTGGCCGTCGCTGTCTGCCTCCAGGCGGCTCCGGCCGCAGCCCTCACGATCTTCTACGAGAGCTTCGACGCCGAGCCCGGATCGGGTCAGGGGGCCAGCGGCGGGAGCGGGATCGGCTACACCGGCTTCGCGAGCTGGACCGTGAGTGGCGGGTCCGTCGACCTCGTCGCCCAGGGCGACTTCGCCCCGGATCCGAGCCAGATCATGTGCTTCGGAGCGTCCGGGAAGTGCGTCGATCTCGACGGCAACACCAACAACGGTGGCGTCCTCACCTCGATCTCGATCCCGCTCTCGCCGGGCACCTACGAGTTCAGCTACCAGCTCGCCGGCACGGCCAGCAGCTTCACCCAGAGCGGCTCGAATGCCGCCAACACCGTCGAGGCGAGCCTCACCGGGGGCCTCTTCTTCGAGAGCGTGGTCCGGTCGAAGGGAGACCCCTTCGAGGCCTTCGGCGGGCTCTTCGTCGTCCCCTCGGCAACCGCGGTCCAGATCGTGTTCGAAGACCTCGGCGGAGACAACTTCGGCGCCATGCTCGACGAGGTCCGCATCGAGTCTGTTCCCGAGCCCGGAACGGTATCCCTGCTGCTGTGCGGACTCCTGGGCTTCGCCTTTGCTCGCCGACGACCGGTCCGCTGAAGCGGACGCGGAACGCCTTCAGCCGGCCTTCTCCTTATCGAACTCCGCGATAGTCTTATCGCGCAGCTGCCGCGCGAGATGTTGAGGTAGTGCTGCCAACAAGGCGCCGCAGCTGCCCGGCTCCAGCGGAGCTCCGATCGACCCGTGGCCGCGTCTGGCATTGAGACGCAGCGCTCGAGCCACCGGCCGTGCGCGCCCGCCGCGGGGCAGCACGGTTGACATAACCCTGCTTCTCGGCGCTGGCGCTAATCCAGAGCTTATACTGCCTATCCTTCATCGCGGATCGAGCGGCTAGGCCTCAAGCGCTCGTCCCAATGACCCCACGGCTCCTTCCCCGAGACCTGCCCGTCCGTGCAGTGGCTCGCGCCGAGAGCCCGCGTCTGGCCGCGTTGCCCGAAGCACCTTCGGGAGTGACCCGGTGAGCCGCGACTCAGAGGTACGGTGCGACGCAGGCGCGCACGTCCACGTGCGCGCGGATGCGGGCGCAGAGCAGGAAGGTCCCGACCAGTTTCCGATGCAGGAACACGGTCTCCGGCGGCGGCGTGCGCAGGAACCCCTTGCGGAAGGCGAGGTCGAGGCCCGCATCGCGGGTGCGGGAGGCCAGCGTCGTGTGCTCGAAGCGGTAGACGCCTTCCTGGCGGAGGGGCTCGCAGACCAGCCAGATGAGGTCGACGACGGCGCGAATCTGGTGCTCGGGATCGTCGGGGCGCAGATAGCCGATCTCCGTGGCTGCGTCCCGCACGCCGGCGCGGTCTCCCGCGATGACCGCGCGACACAGCCGCGCATAGCGGGCCACGAACCCGGCCGAGTACTCGCGCGAGGCGCCGAAGTCGAGCAGCAGGATGCGCGAGTGCTCGTCGAGTGCGGCGTCACCCGCCTCGCCGCTCGCCGGAGCGATCAGGTAGTTGGCGAAGTTGGGATCGGTCTGCATGAAGCGGAACTCGAAGAGCTCGCGGAAGAGGAGCTTCTGGAGCAGCGTTCCCGCGGCATCGCGCGCCGCCCGGGGCGTGCCGCGCGCGGCGAGCTCTTCGATCGGGAGGCCTCGAGCCAGGTCCATGGCCAGGACGCGCTTCGTGGTGAGATCGTCGTGAACGCGCGGCACCCACAGGCGCGGCTCGTCCTCCACCAGCGCCCTGTAGTGTCGCAGGTGTGCGGCCTCCGCCAGATAGTCGGCCTCCTGGCGGAGCTGTCGCTTGGCCTCGGTGATGATTCCCGAGATGTCGATATCGATGGGCAGAATGCGCGTCAGGCGCAGGAGCGAGGCCACATTGTCGACGTCGCTCTCGATGCTCCTGGCCACCCCGGGGTACTGGATCTTGAGGGCGAGCTCGCGGCCGTCTCGGGTGCGCGCGCGGTGGACCTGCCCGATCGAGGCGGCGGCGAGCGGCTCGAAATCGAACTCGGCGAAGCGCTCGGGCCAGCCCTTGCCATACGCCTGCCCGAGCACGCGCCGCACCTGGGCGTCGGGCATGCGATCGGCCTGGGAGCGCAGGGCAGCGAGCGCCTCGGTGAACTCCGGCGGCAGGATGTCCTCGCTCTCGAGCGAGAGCAGCTGGCCCAGCTTCATCGCTGCGCCCCGCATCTTCGAGAGCCGGCGGACCAGGCGCCGCGCCTGGGCCGGCGCCAGCAGGGCACTCGCGGCTCCCGCCGCCTCGGCGCCCGCGCCCACGGCGCGCCGCGCGCCTTCGTAGAGGCCACCCACCGCGAGCTCGCCGGCCAGCAGGCCAAAACGCGCGAGCCGCTCCAGGCGACTCGCCGGAACCCGCGACCGCCGGCTTCGCCGGTCATCTGTCTTCAAGATTCGTCCCGGTCGATCCTGCTCAGGGTTAGCTGCGCCATCTCGCCCGCTACCGAAGCTCTGGCCCGGCCCGAGCCGGAAACGGTAACGGACCTCATGCCCCTCGGGTGTACTACGAAGAACCGAGAACCGCCGACCGCCGAACGAGACATCGTCTCGAATCTGGGTCTGTTCTGAGTAGTTCTGAGTAGAATGGGGCTCCGACGCTACAGGAGCTCCCGTGAGTCACATCCCCTCGCTACGGCATCCGCGCAACACCCTACTTGTTCCTGCGTTGCTGGCGGTCGCCGGCCTGCTCGCTTGGGCGGGCAGCGCCGAGGCCAAGGGCAAACTCCAAAGGCAGAGCATCCTCGAGGGCTTCGTCCCGCCGCGGGGCACCGCCGCGGGCACGGTTGACATCATTCCGCTTCTCGGCCCTGGCGAGAATTCACAGCTTATACTGCCTATCCTCCCCGTGGTCCCGGGCGACCTCAGGTTGCCGGCGAGATTCGCAGCTGGGTCCTGAAAATGGCGATCGAGAATCCCGGATGGGGCTACACCCGAATCCAGGGCGCCCTCGCCAATCTGGGGTACGGCGTGGGTCGAAACACCATCAGGCGCATCCTGGCGGAAGATGGCATCGATCCTGCTGGCCGCCGGCCTACGACTTGGAAGACTTTCCTGAAGGCGCAGTGGGAGTCGATCGCGGCCACCGACTTCTTCACCGTCGAGGTGATCACGTGGCGGGGCCTCGTACGGTATTTCGTCCTCTTCGTGATCGAGCTCCAGACGCGGCGGGTCGAGATCGCTGGCATGGTGTCCTCCCCTGACGGAACCTGGATGCGCCAGATCGCTCGAAATTGGACGGACGGCGAAGACGGATTCCTCCTTCCCTGCCGCTACCTCATTCACGACCGCGATCCGCTCTTCACAAAGGCGTTTCGAACCGTCCTCGAGGGTTCGGGCGTGCGTCCCGGTAAAGCTCCCGAGCCGTAGCCCGAATCTGAACGCCTATGCCGAGCGGTTCGTCCGATCGATCAAAACGGAGTGCTTAGCGCAGGTCATTTCGATCGGGGAAGGCCACCTTCGACGGGTAGTGAGCGAGTACGTCGAGCACTACCACAGCGAGCGCAATCACCAGGGGATCGACAACCGGCTCATCGGCCCGTCTGCCGATGCGATACGGAGTGATGGTCCGATCGAATCTCGCGAGCGGCTGGGCGGACTTCTTCGCTTCTACCACCGAGCCGCGTAGACACCAGCTGAGTTTTGGCACTATACGCCAGTGAACCCGGCCCGCACGATCGCAAGAAGTCAGCGCCCCGGGGGCTCGATCAACTAAAGCGCTGAAGGGCCGGAGAAGGGGCGTCTGTTCGCGCTGTCCGCAGGACCTCCACCAGCCGCTTCCCGAGAACCGCAGCCGACTGGGGGTTCTGCCCGGTGACAAGGTTTCGGTCCTCCACCATGTACGGCTTCCAGATCTCGCCGCGGCTGAAGTTGACGCCGACCTTTTCCTTGAGCTCGGTTTCCAGCAGCCACGTCGCCCTGGAAGCCAGCCCGACGGCCGCCTCCTCCTCATCAGTGAAGCATGTGACCCGGTAGCCCTTGAACGGCGACACGCCGCGGATTCGGGTGGCTAGCATCGAGGCTGGACCGTGGCACACGATGAATAGTGGTTTGCCCGAGGCGAGCTGTGCGGTGAGCAGCCGTCCCACGTCGGCGTCGAACGCCAGGTCCGCCATCGGGCCGTGACCGCCCGGCAGGTAGACCGCGTCGTAATCCTCGAGGCGCACGTCCGACAGCTTGAGCGGCCGCCGCATCTCCTCCGCGGACCGGATGATGGCCTCCAGATCGAGAGCTCCCTGCTCCCCGCCCGCCATCGCGGGACGGAGGCTCATCATGTCGACGTTCGGGGTCACGCCGTTGGGCGTCGCAACGACGACCTCGTGGCCAGCGTCGGTGACGATCTTGTACGGGTTCGCAAACTCCTCGGCCCAGTAACCGGTTGCGTACCTCGTGCCGTCCTTCAGCACCCAGTAGGTGGCTCCGCTGACTATGAAGAGTACCTTCGCCATACTAGAAACCTCCTCTCGTCTCCATGCGAGGGATGTACCCGGTTCAAACGACTTGGTGTCAAGAGTAGGCTCGCCTCCGATCATGGCTAGCCGCCGGCCCGCGTACAGCTTCGGTAGAATCGCGCGATCCAGTGCGTTGTCGTGGCGGCAAACGCCCCTGAAGCGACGCACGAGCACAGGAACGCCAGGCGCGCGGTGGGAACTTGTCGTAAGGTAAACGCTGCTGCACGGAAGTGGGTCTCCGCCGCCCCACCTTGGTCGAAGTGGCACCGGCGTGGAGACTGGATCCATTATCGCGGGGCTGGCCAGATGCTCACCCTGCCCTCTCCCCTCCGCTATCGCTGCGCGTGGAACGCTCGGCTCACCAGTGAGGTCCTACGGTCTCTCCTGGGGGCGGTCTATGCCGATCAGCGTCGTCGCGCTCGCAAGCTACTGGGGATTCGCAAGGGTTCGTGTGGATCCGTGACGTTCATCCAGCGCTTCGGTGAAGTGATCCATCACCGTAGCGAGATGATCGAAGGTGTAGTCAAATTCCTTCGGCGCCGGCGAGTCGCTGTGGCCAAAGCCCGGATAGTCGAGCGCGATCATATGAAACTCCTCCGCCAGCCGCGCGAGCAGCGGTTCGAACATGCGCGACAATGACGGTAGCCCATGAAGCAGCAGAATCGTCGGTGCGTCCTTTGGCCCGGCTTCGCGGTAGAAGATGTTCAGGCCATCCACCTTAACCATGCGGTACGTTGTATGCGATGCCATCGTGGGTTCCTTCGACTGAGCGAGAGATTTGCCGGATAGAACGAGCATGCCGGCCAAGCCAAGCCAGGCCATCCGCGGCCAGGACATGCGATTTACCTGTCGAAGCGATTGCTTTCTCAACATCACTTGCCTCTCGGAATGAACCCGGGGATGCCGGTCTCCACAACGGCATTAAACCGGACCCGCAACTTGATTCCATCGCTAATCTCCTGCACGGCGTCATCAGGAAGTGTGGAAACTTCAAAGTTCTCCTTGATGCGGCTGGGGGTCTTCGAGGTAGTCAGAGGGGCCGTGCCCCGCTGGATGGCCCAGGCGAGCAGGACTTGCGCCGGGGTCTTGTTGACTCGCAGGGCGACACCGACCACGACAGGATCTTCCAGCACGTTGGGCTCACTGCTATGACCCAAGGCTGCGAATGCCTGCAGCACGATTCCGTTCTTTCTGCAGTAGCTCAAAAGGTCCCATTCCGGCAGATACGGATGGGATTCGACGTGAACGACCGCAGGTTTGATCCTCCCGGCTTCAACGATTTGTTGCACCTGCTCCACGTTGACGTCGGATAATCCGATGGCCTTGCACTTGCCTTCGCGCGGCAAGTCCTCCAAGGCCGTCCATGTATCGAGCAACGTCACCCCCTTGTCATAAATCACCTTGCCGTCTGCATCCCTCGGATCTTGTTCTTCTCCGGGTTGGAACGCGAAGGGGGTGTGGATCAGATAGAGATCGACATAGTCGAGTTGGAGTTTCTTGAGACTGGCCTCGAAGGCGGGTTTGACGCGTTCAGGACGATGATTGGTATTCCAGACCTTCGTGACGACAAAAACGTCCTCCCGCTTGATCTTCCCACTCTTGAACACCTCCTGCATCGCTTCGCCGACTTCTCTTTCAGTTCGGTAGCGTTCCGAAGTGTCGAGCAAACGAAATCCCGCCTCCAGCGCCGCCTTCGTCGCGCTTCTGGTTGCGACGGGGTCGGGAATGAGCGTGCCAAAGCCGAGCGCGGGGATCGCACCGGATCCGTTGTTGAGAGATATCTTCGTATGGCGAAGGTTGTCGGGTTCTTCCATTGTTTTACTCCTTCGTATTTTTCCAGGCAGACTTCAGCCCGCGACTGTCGCGGAACGGATCTGGATGTCGATTGCCGCGCCATGTGACCTCGCGGGGAACGAATCCGTTTGACTGCAAATAACCGTGCCACATGACCCTTACCTCCGATTTCGGCGGCGCCCGTGCTGTGCAATGGCCCAGAGGCGCAGCTCTCCGAAGAGCTGCGCGAGAGCGGCGGGCAGGTAGTGGGCGTTGAGGCCGCTGGGGTTGGGCAGGACCCACGCGTGGCTGCCGCCGACGAGGGGCTTTTGAAGGCCGACGCTGGCGTCTTTGATGCCGGAGACGACGCGGTACGGGTGGATGCCGACGAAGGCGACCACGGTTGGCCGCCAGCGTTTGACTTTGGCTTCGAGGCGCTTTCCGCCGGCGCGAAGTTCGTCGTCGGTGAGTTCATCGGCGCGGGCGGTGGCGCGTTCGACGATGTTGGTGATGCCGAATTTGAGGTCGAGCAGGAGCGATTCTTCAAAGGGGGAGAATAGGCGCGGGGTGAAGCCGCCGCCGTAGAGCGCCGGCCAGAAGCGGTTGCCGGGGCGGCCGAAGTGGCGGCCGACGGCGGCGGTGTAGAGCCCTGGATTGATTCCAGCGAAGAGGACGATGAGGTTTTTGGCGATGAGATCCGGGAGGAGCTTGTTGTGAGCGGCGAGAATCTGGGCCTTGGTGGGTTTCCAGGGAGTGGGCAATGTCCGATTCATAAGGCGGCGTCCTTGCCCCTGGCGGAAAAAGTGTCATTGATCATCGCCGAGACGTCCGACACCAAGTCCTGCCAACAGTTCGGTTGTTTTCGTGTGATGAGCAAGATTCGCGCTCTGCCCAGCCCACATCGGGATGAGTTCCTGCCGGCCGGACTTTTCCGCTGGAGAGGATACATTTCGCATGAGGAAGCGTTGGAGCGGGTATGGCAGAATCTCCACGCCCGGCGCGTTCATCGCATCGAGCAACTGATTCTTAATGCCGCGCCCGAGTCTTCCTGTGAAACCGCGAGTGAGCGCCGTATGACCCACCCTGCCGCTGAGCAGAGTCAGCGCGATGCGGCGGACTTGCGCCGGACTCTTCGCAGGCGAGGAACGCTGTCCCGATCTGCACCCCTTCGGCACCGAGAATGAAAGCGGCCACAATGCCTCGGGCATCAGCGATGCCCCCCGCGGCGACGACGGGCACCGACACGAGATCAACGATTTGAGGCACGAGTGAAAAAGTTCCCGTCAGTGAATCCTCTGCCGCGCGCAGAAACGACCCGCGATGCCCGCCCGCCTCGAAACCGGAAGCAGTGATCACATCAACATTCGCCTTCTGCAACTCGATCGCCTCATCCGGTGTGGTGGCGGCGCCGATCGTCACGATGCCCCTGGCGCGGCATTCATCCAGGATCTCTTTCGGCGGGATGCCAGAGATGAAGCTGAGCGCCCGCCGCGGGGCACCGCCGCGGGCACGGTTGACATCATTCCGCTTCTCGGTCCTGGCGAGAATTCACAGCTTATACTGCCTATCCTCGATCTGGAGGACGCGATCGTCGAAGGGGCGGCCCGACGCATCCGGCCCAAGCTGATGACGGTGGTCGCCATGTCGGCCGGTCTGCTACCGCTGCTGTGGAGCAGCGGCACCGGAGCCGACGTGATGAAGCGCATCGCCGCCCCGATGGTCGGTGGCCTGGCGACGTCCTTCGGACTCGAGCTTCTGGTGTATCCGGCCCTCTTCGCGATCTGGAAGCGACGCTCGCTTCCCGAGGCGGCGGAGCCTGGACCGGGAGCAGGTCGACGCTCGTCCGGCTCGACGAGCTGACGTGAGCGACTGTGACGGCCGTCACGAAGTCGCGGCGCCGGGCGGCCGAAGGCGTTCTCTGAAGGAGAACGTCATGGCCAAGGCCTTCGGGCTGCTGCTCGTCGTGGCCGCCGTCTGGTTCCTGGTGGATTCCTACGTGACCGGGAAGGGTCCCGTCGAGCCCACGGACGACGCACCGCGCTCGACCCCGGCCCAGCGGGCGCGCGCTTCGGTGGAGCGCTCGATGGAGGTGGACGCGCACCGCTACGACTCGCAGCTGGGCGGCGACTGAGCCCGAGCCGGCGGGCGACGAGCGCGTCGCCGCCCGCTCGCCGTCCTACGGAGTGACCCGCACGGAGCCAGCCCAGCTCTCGAGCAGCAGCGGCACCGTCATCGGCAGCGCGCTCGGATAGCTGCGTCCGCCGCGCAGCCGGATGCCGGAGCCGGGCCAGGCATGTCGAAGCGCGTCGTCGAGGCTGCGGTACGGCGCTGCGATCGTGCCGCTTCCGGTCGTCGTCGCCGCACTGTCGACCCACTGGCTGGCCGTGTAGTGCTTGATCCAGAGATCGTCCTGATCCACCTCGACGTCGATCATGGTGACGTGCAGCTCGCCGCGGACGCCGGGTGCCCGCCCGTCATTGAGGTCCCAGAAGTCGATGCCCTCGGGCTCATGAGCGAGGGAGTCGAAGTTCCAGGACGTGTTGTCGAACTTGAAGCTGAAGCGGCAGCTGGAGGACGGCGCAGCGTTGCAGGACTGCTCGAGCAGCTCGAGCCGATCCTCGTGGATGCGGAACACGAAGATCCCGTCCTCGTCGCTCACGAGGAAGAGGGTCTGGCCCGAGGGAGACAGCACCCCGCCCTGCACGTCGCGCAGCTCCATGGGATTCCCGGCGACGTCGTAGGGCTTGAGGGGCGGAAGCGGCTCCAGCACGAGGTGGGGCACGGGATCCGCGAGCGTCTCCCAGTTGACGTGGTAGCGGTGGATCCCAGTCGACTGGCCTGGAGCCTCGTCGCCGCTGCGCAGCACGACGAAGCGGGAGGTGTGGAGGATTCCGTCGGGCCCGACGGCGAGCCACGGCGCCTGGTTCCGCTGGCCCGGCAGGCATTCGCGGGTGACGAAAGGCAGGTCCGAAGGATCGTCGCGGTACACGGCCAGCATTCCGCACCACGAGTCGAGCTCGCTCGGCTCGAGCTTCATCTTCTCGAGGGGCACGACGAGGTAGCCCTGGCCTGCGACGCGCAGGTAGTCCGGATCGCCGAAGTGGTTCCAGCCGGCGATGTCCCGAGCGAGGTCGCGCGAGAGCACGCCCGCCGGAAGGAAGATCCCCGCGTAGCCGAGGTCGACGCCGACCGGGATTCTCCAGATGCGATCGCGCTGGGTGACGAACCAGTTCGAGACCCCGTCGTTGGCGAGCCCATCGAGGTTCTCGGACCACGCCTGCTCCGCGCCCCTCGGTGAGTCGCCGAGGAAGCGCGTGTGGGCCTCTCCGGCCGGGTAGTCCTGGGCGAAGCCGGCGCAAGCCAGTGCCACACTCCCCAGGACTCCGGCGACGAGAGCCAGGCAGGCGATCGCAGTGGTCGGACGCTGCCGGCGGACCGAGAGATCGGAAGTCATCGAGTGCTCCTGTCGGGGTCGCCGCTCGGATTCGTGCCGGCTCCACCTGGAGAGTCGCGGGAGGGCCGCCGATCGGATCACGGATGGGCACGGAAGGGCCGACCCCCTCGCTCGCGCGGCTAGCGGCCGATCGTCACGCCGCCGCGCGGGGCGATCAGGCGCATCGGCTTCTCGTAGATTCCCGGGCCGTTGTCGGCGGCGTTTCGGCCGCGGTAGTCCCCGGGCGCGACGAATACCTCGATGCCGCAGAGGCTGACGCCCCCGAAGTCGAGGGGCGCGCAGCGCAGCGCGTGGTAGGCGCGCAGGTGGTCGGCCGAGAAGTACGCGAGAGGGGTTGCCCAGCGTCCGTCTCCCTGCACGCCCGCAGCCGCGTCGACGAAGAGCCAGGGATGACTGTCCGGATGATCCGCCGAGCTGGGAGTGGGGTCGTCCCAGGGCCAGACCAGCTTGTAGCTCGGCGTGTCGGGGCTGTGGATCTCGCCCAGGTCCGTCAGGTCCTCCAGGACCCCGTAGTTCGGGAAGTTGGATCCCCAGAATCCCGAGTAGCCGAGGAAGTCGAGCGCACCGGCCTGCCACTCGCCCGTGCGCAGCACGCGATCCCTCGTGTCGAGCACGCGGCTCTCGCCGGGCTCGAGCACGCCGTCGCCGTCGTCCCTCGCCCAGGCGGTGCGGTCGTCGCAGACCCAGTCGCGTGACTGCTTGCCCGCGCTCGCATAGCTGGCGTGGGAGCCCTTCGCGACGTAGACGACGGGGCGCCCGTCCGACGTGGTCTCGAGATCCCCGGGGCGGCGCCATTCCGGCTCGCCGTGGGCGGCGAACGCCATCGCGTGCAGTCGCGGCGAGCCGCTGCCGGCGCCCTCCACACGCACCGTCACGTGCTCCCAGTCGCCCTCGTGGCTTCCGTTGGTCAGGCAGACGTCTGGGTTGTAGGGGTAGAAGAACCAGTACGTGACGTCGACGACGTCCGGGTGATGGGCCGGCCCGCGCCGGACGTGGGCGTAGATCCGCGAGCCGTCCGGATCTCCGCGTCGGATGTTCTCGCCGCCGGTGGGGATCCTGAGGTAGAAGCGCGAGTGGCGCGGCTGCTGGGTGGCCGGGTCCACGCTGTAGCCCGACGAGAAGCTGCGTCCGCCGTAGCGGTCGGAGAGGCAGTGGGTGAGGCCGGTGTCCTCGTCGTAGAAGATCACTCCTTCCTCTTCCTGTTGGCCGGTGAGCAGCGGTCCCCAAGGCTGGGTGAGCACGAGGCGAGGCCCGCACAGCCCTCCGAACCAGAGCTCGACCCGATCGAGATACCACGGCACGCTCGACGGGAAGTACTGCTCGTCGGGGTGGAAGACGAGGAGCGGGGCGAACCGCTCCGCGAGCTCCTGCTCCAGCTCGTCGGACAGCCCGTCCCCGTCGAGGTCGAGCGCCCGGCTCGCGGTCGCCCCGAGCAGCAGCGCGGCAAGCACGACCAGCAGCCGGGTCTCTCGCCGCCTCCGATGGCTCACGGGGCGCCTCCTTCGCTCCGGCGCGGCTGCTGCAGGCTCGCGAGCACGAGGTGCGAGCAGCGGATGGCGCGAGCGCTGCGGGCCATGGAAGGCCTCCTCCTCGGGCGGTCGTACAACCCACCAGTCGCAGTCCGGAGCCGGATCGGATCACGCGGTCCGCGCCGGGCGGCGGCGGACGCATCGCGCCCGGCTCGCGATCCGATCCGGGCGGCCCGAGCGACTCTCGCCTGCGAGGCTATCCTCGACCTGCTGACGGGCTCCGTGAACCTGCTCCTGTGGTTCAGCTACCTCGTCACCATCGCGCTCTACGCGAACGCGTTCGGGTCCTGCGGGTTCCGGCTCGCGAGCGAGCACCCCTCGCCCGTGCTCCACCACGCGCTCGTGAGCGCGGCTATACTGCCTCGCCAAGTCTCCCGTGACGCCAAACACCACCAGCGCATCCTACGGCGCCGGACCGTCGTTCACTTTGGTCATGTCGAGCTCCGGGCCTGAATTGAGAATGGAGTCGTCATGGCTGCGCTCCCGACGCGAGAGCTGCGTCGACGATCGTTTGCGCCTGCTCGACGATGTGGTCGAGAGCATCCTTTCCGCGAAAGCTCTCGGCGTAAATCCTGTAAATGTCCTCGGTCCCCGACGGGCGCGCCGCGAACCAGCCTGATGCCGCGGTGACCTTCACGCCGCCAATGGGCGCGTGATTTCCCGGGGCCTCGTTGATGATGCTCGTGACCTTCTCTCCGGCGAGATCCGTGCAATGCACGTCCTTCGGCGACAGTGCCGCGAGTCGCCGTTTTTGCTCAGGCGTCGCGGGTGCGCCGACTCGATCGTATGCCATCTCTCCGAACTCGCGCGCCAACTCGACGTACATCTCTCCCGGATCCCGGCCGGCCACCACCGTAATCTCCGCGGCAAGCAGCGCGGGAACGATTCCATCCTTGTCCGTCGTCCACACGGTTCCGTCGCGACGCAGGAACGACGCACCGGCGCTTTCTTCGCCGCAGAATCCGAGCGTGCCGTCGCCGAGGCCATCGACGAACCACTTGAATCCCACCGCCACTTCGTAGAGCGAACGGCCGAGCTTCGCGGTGACGCGATCGATCATGCTGCTCCTCACCACCGTCTTTCCAACCCCCGCACCACGAGGTCTTCGGCATGAGGGCGCACCGCTGGATCGAGCGGGAGCCGGGGGCGTGGTGAGGGCGATCAGTGCCTGGAAACTTCCCCCACGTCCTGCTGCGCCACGGTGTCGCCCGACTCGGCGATGAAGGCCGTGGGCTCGACGTACAAGCTGTTCCACTCGTCGGAGGCGCCCGCCACCGGCGCGATGTCCACGGCCTTGACCAGCCACACGCCGGCGCGGGCCGATACGTCAGCGGCTCGATCCAGAAGTCGTGCGCGCGTACGGGCTGCGCGACGCCCGCGAGCCCGAGCACCAGGCTGGCGCGCGCGGACGCGAGGTCGACCTCTACTCTACCGCGTAGCTCTCGCCGACCTCGCGGAGGAGCACGTCGATGCGGGCGAGGACGGCGGACATGCCGGACCCGGGAGAGGCGTCGCGCGCGGTGACACGCGCCTGGTTGACGATTCCGCGCAGCTGGTTGAAGAAGGGCTCGGACGAGTCGCGGGTCGCGCCCTGCTGAAGCCTCTTCACGTATTCCCCGGCGACGCGATGGGCCTTCTCCATCTCGCGGACCGCGGCGTCGCGGGTGCGCTGCTGGAGAACCGTCTCCTGGAGCGCGGCCTTCGAGGCGAACTCAAGGCCCTCGCCCAGGCTCGCTTCCAGCTGCACGGCCAGGTGCGTCACCCGCTCGCTCCAGGGGTCGGCGTGCCCCGGGAGTGCGATTGCGAGTAGCAGTACAAGGACGACAGCGCGGACGCCACTAGTAGACGACATACGCCCAGACGCTACCGCAGGCTCCCCTTCCGCGGCGGCGGCTGTCCGCCGCCCCCCGGAGCTCATTGCTCGCTCTCTCAGTCTTCTTACTTCTCGCCGGCGTTCCTCCGCTGCTTAGCGATCTCGAGGTAGTGGCCCTTCACGTCCTTGGGAATCGGATGTGCGATCTCCTTCTTCGCGGCAGCGAAGTCGAAGCCCTTGGCGGCGTCCCAGGTGGGGCTGTCGGCGTTGTGACAGCCGGTGCAGAGCTTCTCGTCCTTGCCGGGAAGCATCAGACCCGCAGCTTCGGCCTTGGCCTGGTCCGACATGATCGAGTTCTTGCGGTAGTCGCTGCCGGGGCCGTGACAGGATTCGCACTGAACGCCATCCGAGGCCAGCAGCGGCTTCTTGTAGAAGGCGGACGCAGGCTTGCCGTAGGCGGTGACGTGACAGCGCAGGCACTCCTTCGACTCCGAGGGCGGCCCTTGGATCCCCTTCTCCTTGGCGATCTGGATGGCCTTGTCGCTCTTCAACGCCTCGAAGGCCTTCGAGTGCTTGGACTTCTTCCACACGCCGTACTGATCGCCGATCAGCTCCTTCTTGTGGCAGAGGGCGCAGTCCTTGACGCCGACGTACCGGTGCTCTTGCGCCTGCGCGCCCGTCACGAACGCCAGCGATGCTACGGCCACGACGATCCCGATTGCGGTCGACCTGCCAGCCATCTCGCCTCCCCTCTCTTTTCTCACGTTCTCTCTCGCCGCTCTCCGCTCGCTCTGGCGGCCTTGCGCTTTCCCCTCTCCACCCCTCTCTCCGGTCTCTCCGCACCCCTCTCCACGCGCTTCTCCGCACCGCGCCGCACGTTCGCTCGCGCGGTTCTGCGATCGACTCGGCACATCTTACGAGCGCGGTGCCGAGTCACGCAAGCGGCAGCCGAGAGAGAAGTCCCATCCGGTCCGGCGCTGGCCTTCGTGCGCCCGAAGAAAGGGTGAGATCGCCCGCATGCCGGCGCCGGCCGCTACCCGCTGCCGGCCGGCCTGGCCAGGAGACGGCGGTGGCGCAGCTGCTCCTCGCGCTCTTCGAGGGTGGCCTCGATGCGGGGGGATCTCGGACGCGGGGGGCGGACCACGCTGCGCTCCAGCAGGTGGACCCGGCGCGAGGTCTCGGCCAGCGCGACGCGAGGCGGCCGATCGGCAGCTCGCGCGAGGCGGCGGCGGGGCGCCTCTCGGTGAGCACCTAGAACTCGCCGCTGGCGGCTGCCGCGGCGGGTTCCGCTGAGCCGACGGCCATGCGGGCTGTCGGCGGCAGCCAGGCGCACGGGACCGTGGGCGACGATCTCCGCGCTGTCCAGACCCCAGGCCTCGCGGGGTCGCAGCTCGAGCTGCAGCTCGCGGATCGGCTGGGCGAGGGGGTCGAGCAACGGGTGGCTGTTCGCCGACCTCGGCCTGCAGGAGCGCGGCGAAGGCCGCATCGGCCTGGGCCGCGACGGCCTCCCAGTCTGCGAGCGCGGGACGTGCCGTGCGGAAGAGCTCGGCCACCAGCGCGCGTCGCTTGCGCGGGTGGCTCGGCGGCCGTCCGCACCGTTGAGAGCCGACGTCCCACGCGCGCCATGGCCGTGGCGTCGCCGGGCACTCGCGGCGGCACAAGAGGGGTAGAATGCGAATGCACCGGGCGCGAGAGGCCCCTGGGTTCGGGAGTGCGGCATGCGGTTCGATCGAAGGCGGTTCATCAACTGGTTCCTGGGAACGTCCGTGGGCGCGCTGTTCGCGTCGGTGGCCTATCCACTGGCGCGCTTCGTCAGCCCGCCCGACGTGCCGGAATCGACCACCAACCGCGTCGATGCGGGACCGATCAGCGATCCGGATCTCCTGGAGAAGGGCTTCAAGATCCTCCGCTTCGGCAACGAGCCCGTCATCCTGATCAAGGCGGGCGAGGGCGACTACCGCGCGTTCTCTGCCACCTGTACCCACCTCCAGTGCATCGTGGAATTCCGCAAGCCGCTGCACGTCATCTGGTGCAACTGCCACAACGGCGAGTACGACCTGAACGGGCGCAACATCGCAGGCCCCCCGCCGCGTCCCCTGACGCCGTTCGCGGTGCACGTCGTCGAGCGCGCGGGGCAGCCGGCCAACCTGATCGTCGAGAGAGCCTGAGCCGTGGAGCGGCTGCGACGACGCACCCGTGACTGGCTCTGGGATCGGCTTCCGCTGGGTCCGGTGGTGAACTCGCTCGCGCACAAGACCGTGCCCGTCCACCGCTACTCGGTCTTCTACTACATGGGCGGAATGACGCTCTTCTTCTTCATGATCCAGGTCGCGACGGGCATCCTGCTGATGCTCTACTACCGCCCCTCCGCGGACCAGGCCTTCGAGTCGGTGGAGTTCATCATGACCACCGTGCCCTTCGGGTGGCTGATCCGCTCGCTGCACTCGTGGTCCGCCAACCTGATGGTGTTCTTCGCCGTGCTGCACCTGGGCTCCGTCTTCTTCCTGAAGGCCTACCGCGCGCCGCGCGAGCTCACCTGGGTGAGCGGCACGCTGATCCTGTTCCTGATCCTCGCCTTCGGATTCTCCGGATACCTGCTGCCCTGGAACCAGCTCGCGTTCTTCGCCACCAAGGTCGGGACCGATATCGCCGGCGTGGTGCCCGTAATCGGCGAGTGGCTGCTGCGCTTCCTGCGCGGCGGAGAGCACGTAACGGGCGGCACCCTGTCGCGCTTCTACGGCTGGCACGTGGCCATCCTGCCCGCACTCGCCACCGGGCTGATCGCCCTCCACCTGCTGCTGGTCCAGAGCCTCGGCATGAGCGTTCCCCCGTCGGCGGAGGAGGAGGCGAAGCGCCGCACCCCGATGAAGTTCTTCCCGCACTTCTTCATGCGGGACCTGTTCGGCTGGATCCTCGCCCTGGGCGTGCTGGCGACGCTCTCGGCGCTCTTCCCGTGGGAGCTGGGCGAAAAGGCGGACCCCTTCGCGCCGGCCTACGAGAACATCCGGCCGGAGTGGTACTTCATGTTCCTGTTCCAGACGCTGAAGCTCGTTCCCGGCGGTCAGATCCTCGGCCTGGAGTACGAGGCGATCCCGATCCTGCTCTCCGGCGTGGCGGCTCTGTTCGTCGTGCTCGTCCCGTTCATCGACGCGGGTCGGCCGGCGCGCGGCCGCTGGCTCACCGTCCTCGGGGTGATTACCGCGGGCTACGCGGTGGGCATGACCGCGTGGGGCTACCGCTCCCTGACCCCGGTCTACGTGGTGCTGGCCAGCGTGCTTCTGCTCGCGGTGCTGGGATGGGTGACCCGCCAGCCGGGAAGGAAGCGATGAGAGCGGCACGCCGCTCCCCGGTGATCGCGCTGGCACTCGGGCTGCTGTTCCCCGGCGTCGCGGCAGGGCAGGACCCGCAGCCACCGCACGCCGAGAAGAGCGGCGAGACATCGTGTGTGTCCTGTCACTCCGATCCCGACATGTTCGAGCCCGAGGAGATCCAGGCGTTCCAAGCCGTGGCGAAGGGGGTGCACGGCAAGGTCGGGCTGTCGTGTCAGGACTGTCATGGCGGCAACCCGGATCCCTCGTTGGCAGACGACGAGGACGCGGCGATGGACGAGAGCTATGCGCCGAATCCCTTCCGCGGCGCGCCGGCCCGGGCGGAGATTCCGGAGCTCTGCGGCGGCTGCCATGCGAACGCGGAGTACATGAAGCGCTTCAACCCCGAGCTTCGCGTCGACCAGCTCCAGGAGTACCGCACGAGCTACCACGGCAAGCTGCTGGCCAAGGGCGATACGAAGGTCGCCACCTGCGTCGACTGCCACGGCGTGCACGGCATCCTGTCTCCGTCCGCTCCGGATTCCCCCGTCTATCCCACCCAGGTGGCGAAGACCTGCGCGAAGTGCCATGCCGACCCGGAGCACATGGCGGGCTACATGCTGGCGAAGGGGCGACCGCTGCCCATCGACCAGTACGCGCAGTGGCAGCGCAGCGTGCACGCCACCGCGCTGCTGGACAAGGGCGACTTCTCGGCGCCGACCTGCAACGACTGCCACGGCAATCACGGCGCGACGCCTCCGGGCATCGAGTCGGTCGCTTTCGTCTGCGGCCAGTGTCACGGGCGGGAGGCCGAGCTGTTCCGGAAGAGCCCCAAGCACGCGGGCTTCCAGGCTCACAACGAAGACATGGAGGACGACTCGACCTGCGCGGACTGTCACGACGAGTCCGAGCCGGCATCCCGGGTGACCGACGTGCACCGGTTCACCGAGTGCTCGACCTGCCACAGCAACCACGCAATCGTGTCGCCGCGCATCACCATGCTGGCGCCGCTGCCGGAGGTACCGTGCGCGTTCTGTCACGATCCGGGGCCCGGAGGGGTGACGGTTCCCGAGGCTCCGGGCGTGCGCGAGCACTACGAGAAGGTCCGTAATGGCCTGGTCGAGCAGGCGAAGGCATCCGGGCTCTCGGGAACGGAGCTGTTCGACCGCCTGTTCGACGACGCGCGACAGCTGCCGTTCCACACCCGCCAGGCCGCCGAAGGCGCTCGGGAGCTGCGGCCGGAGTTCGAGCGGCTGGTCGAGAAGTTCCGTCTGGGGAAGACCTACTTCACATACACCGATCCGGCCTCCGGCAAGGAGGTTCGTCAGTCGGTGGTGCGCTGCAGCCACTGCCACGGGGGAAGCAAAGAGGGATCGGGCGGGGCCGTGGCGCGCCAGTTCCTGGACGGGCTCCACGAGGTGACGGCCGCGACGGCGCGAGCGGAGCGGATCAGCCTGCGGGCGCGGCGCGGGGGGGTCTCGACGGGCAGCGCCCAGGAGGCGATCGATCGGGCGATCGACGACCAGATCCAGATGCAGGTGCTCGTCCACTCCTTCCGGGGCGGAAAGCAGGGGCCTTTCGCGCAGAAGGAGGCGGCGGCCCTCGAGGTGACGGACAGCGCGCTCGAAGCGGGAGCGACCGCGCTCGGCGAGCTCCGGTTCCGGCGTCAGGGTCTCGTCGCTTCGCTGGGCGTCATCGTGCTGGTCCTGATCGGGTTGGCGCTGAAGATCCGCTCCCTCGGCGAGTAGGGCGAGGCGCGAGTCTCCCCTTCGGTCGCCTCCAGCTCGAGGCGATCTCGATGAGTCGAATGCGCTCCGGCCGCGCGGCGAGTACTCGATCATGCTCGCCTGGTCCTTCGAGACCGCGATGGCGTGGTCTGAGTACGTGGACCGGCTGCAGCGGTGGCTGCCGGACGGGTTCGAGCGCCGCCCCGACGACGCGCCCCAGTCTTCGAAAGCTCTACCAACTGGAGTTCATTTTGAAGTCGAGGAGTTACACGTCTCGTCACCGGGTTCTACTGAGATTGCCTTCTTCAACCGGTGGTGCCTGCGGGCAGCCACGGTCGTCGCGGCGCTTCTGGTGGCGGGATGATGCCATGACTCGCAGGCCATATGTCCGCTTCGTGTGCGCGGTCGTCGATCCGAGCCTCGTGGCGGTGCTTCACGATTCGAGACCCCCTCGTCTACACCTGTCCGACGCCAGGGGATCCGTAGGCGCATCTGCGTCCGAGTTTGCGCGAGCTTGCCCGGGCGCAGTGCTTGACGGGTACTTCGGCGGAACCGAGCCGATGGCGGTGGAGTCCGCCGAAACCGCTGTCCTCCGTGGCGGCCAACGACTCCTACGGCAAAGCAGGCGCCGTCGGAACTCCTGGCCGAATGACCGCGGCGCCTCTCGAAAGCAGGAGAGGCGATGGACCGATTTCTCTGGGTCTGCTTCGGTAGTGCGGTCGGCGGCGGCGCACGCTACCTCGTTTCGGGCTGGGCCCTCGAGACGCTCGGGCTGGCATTCCCCTACGGCACGCTCGCAGTGAACCTGCTCGGCTCGTTCCTGCTCGGCGGATTGATGTTCGCGGGCGTCGAGACCGCCGTCATGCCGCCGAACGTCCGCATCGCTCTCGCAACGGGTGTGATGGGCGGATTCACGACCTACTCGACCTTCAGCTACGAGACCCTGCGGTACCTGCAGGATGGCGCGTGGGGGATCGCGATCGCCAACGTGACCGTGACGGTGTTCGGCTGTCTCGTGGCATCCTGGCTCGGCTGGATGGGCGGCCGCTGGTTGCCCGCCGCGGGGCACCGCCGCGGGCACGGTTGACATCATTCCGCTTCTCGGCCCTGGCGAGAATTCACAGCTTATACTGCCTATCCCCGATCGCTTCCCCGCATCCCCTTCCCCCGACGGACCTTGTACCATTCGAGAGCGCGGAAATCAGGGGTTTTTCAGCAGCCTGCTAACTGGCGAGCCAGCGTATCTCCTACGGCTGACCTGCTGAAGCAATCGCAACCTCGGCCAACTCGACGCGCCCCGTTCTTGCGCCGCTCGCGTCTGGCGACGGCCCAGTCGGCTCCCATGTGATCATGAACAATGTGGTTCCTTGCTCACCGCCTAGCGTACATGCGATGGCGTTCCGTCCAGGCACCGCGATCTCGTCGATCTTTTCACCTCCCTCAGCGATGCGCAGGAAGCGCTGTGCGAACGGACAGCCGACCCAGAGCGCGCCTTCGACGTCGAGGCAGATCCCGTCGGGTGCATGTCCCTTCGGAAGCGGCGCCCAGACGCGCTGACCAGAGAGGCTGCCGTCGCTACCGATGTCGAAGGCCGTAATGCGATCGCCAAAGGTCTCGGCGACGAGCAACGTTTGGCCGCCATCGGCAACGACCATGCCGTTGGCGCAGAGCAGGTCGCTGCCCACTCGATGCACTGAGCCGTCCGGGTCGACGCGAACGAGTGGAGCAGGCCGAAGAGGTTCGCCGGCCGCGATATCCGAACCGGCTTGGCCTATGAAGGCCCGGCCCTTCGGGTCGACGGCCATGTCGTTAGTGAGGCTAGTCGCCGCGACCGAGAGATCGGCGAAGGGCGCCAGCTTGCCGTTCACGACTCGAAGCAGGTCGCGGTCTCGAGCCGCGACGATGAGAAGCTGGCCATCGTGCGCCCAGCCGAGGCCCGATGGATGAAGACCCGCTCGTGCGGCGACGATGTCGACTTGACCATCGAGAGTGACCCGCAGCACCTCGTCAGCCAGAACGTCCGAGACGTAGAGGGCTCCGTCGCGCCAACGCGGCCCCTCGAGGTAGACGCGCCTGTCGAGCAGCGTTCGAGCGCCACCCCGACCCGCGCTCGAGATGCGCGCCCGGAGCGGCCCCTCGCAACCCGGCTGGCGCGGCCCTCCGTTCATTCGCGTCGACGGCGGGTTACTAGGGACGCCAAGGCGAGCACTTCGATCCCCAGCCCGAGCCCTGGCCTGTTCTAGTTCGCGGCTCAATGACTCGCTGTGTGTTGTCCGCGGCGTTTAGGGACAGCGTGTTACTGACGTCAGTGCGCGTGTCGCCGTCGCCGCGCAAGCGCGATCAACGCAAGCGCGCCGGCGCCCAGTCCGAGCGCCGAGATCGGCTCCGGCAGCGTAAGCTTGAGGACCGTCTGGCGCGGGAAGGAATTGGACGGGTTGCCCAATGGCCGCTGGGCGTACGACCCGCCCACAAGCTGGATCGTGCCGACGCCCGCGGCGGTGCGATTGTCGTAGCCGCTCAGTGTGAGCGTGAAGGGCGACGGCCGGGAGTCCTGAAGGACAATCTGGCCCGTGGTCAGCGGCTGACCCGTCTCGAAGCCGGAAGCCGGCGTGGGACCGGGACCGACGTAGATACCCGGCGTCTGGATCGAGCCGCTCGGGCCGAGCACGGGGCTCTGGGTGATCACACCCGCCTGCGGGATTTCGATGCGGGTGTTGGATGCCGCGCCACCGGGCGGGAACGTGCTGGTGAGGGTGCGCGGGGTGTGGCTGAACTGGCTCGGGCCGGTCGCGATCAGGCGGGACACGGAGCCGGCCTGCTTGAGGATCAACCGCATGGTCCCACCGAACTGGTTCGGCCCCGCGGTGTAGTGGATCAGCCCGTTGAAGCCCGCTGTGGCGTTGCCGGGATTCGTGCACACGGGATTCGCCGGGTTTCCGACGGGAGGACAGAAGGCGAAGCTTCCGGGCCCGGCGCCAGCGGCAACCCCGAAGGCATCGTGCGAGGTCGTGTGAGTGTCAACCCACTGAGCTACCGACGGGTAGGCAGGAAACACGTGGAATGTAGCGCCCGAGTTGCCGAAGAGGCTCGTGGGCACCGAGATGTTTACGGGTGCCGTTCCGGTGCCCTGCGCCGTGCCGGTCCTCGGTCCGATGAAGCGGGCGACGGTGTTGCCCGCATTGAGCGACATCGTCCCGCTGACGGAGTAGAAGGTCTGCGCGTCGGCGCCGGTCACAGCGAGCGCCAGCGTTCCGCCGAATGCAACTAACATCATCGCAATTCGAGAGTGTGTCATCTGGAATCCTCGTCGTCCCCGCCGTTTCGACTATGAGTGATCTCTGCACACTACCGAGTGATCACTCAGCAACGCTAGATCAGGCCACCCTGACTTGTCTACAAAAAAGGAACGGGGGGAGCACCACCCTAAATCCCGCGGGACATGTGACGGTGGCGGGCGGCCCCGCCTCCCGACCCAACCTGCGGATCCACCAGATCGCTCCGCGCGCGCTGCGCCGCCACCCGCGAACGCTCGGGACCCACCTGTCTGGCCCTCCGTGCACAACGTTCGTCCAGGAGAAGGCCACACTCAGGGCCGCCTCGGCCGCGAGTGTCTTCCCCAACCGGCAGTCGACCCAGAGCCGAATCTCCCCCAGCTTGCGGAGCTGTTCGCCCAGTGGATCGAGGGTCGGGTTTTCAGGTCTCGGCAACCGCGGTCGCGGGAGAAGAGGCTTCCTCGTCCGAGATGAGCGACGGAAGAAGCGGCTTCATCAGACGCGCCAGCACGTCCACGTCGCCCGCTAGAGCGCGCTCGACCAGCGCCTCGTTCCCGGTGGTCGCTGGGGCGGGCCCCAACCGCTTGGCCGGAAGGGCTTCCGGAATCCGCCACATTTCGGCCGCCCCCCCCGACGACCTGCTGATCGCCCACCGTCTTTCCGTGCGATCTATCTCGCATCACCCCCGCGAGGCTTGTAGAAGACGAACTCACCGATCTCGACTGTCTTGATATATTCCGTGGACCAACTGGGTGTCACGTTCCTGTGATGGAAATACAAAGCGCCCCCGGTTCGATCTGTTAGTTGAAGGTTGAGCGCCCTTCGCGCGATCTCTTTAGCGGTCGCGTAAGCCTCGTCCTCATTTGCCTGATCCGAACGGCCATCGCACCACCACGAAAACTGGCACGCACCCTGCTCATTACCTTGCCTGACAACCGCGCAAACAGTGCTGGGAAAGCCTTCGTGACCCAGCCGGTTCATGACGACACTAGCGACTGCTTCCATGCTGACGGCCTCCTCACCCCGGGCCTCCCAGTAGATGGTGCGTGCAAGGCAGGTGATCGCATCGTCCAACCGCTCTTTGCCTTCCGGATCGACCGCCTGGGCCTCAGCCTTCCCGATGATCTCGGATGGAGACGGCACCGTGTTGTCTCCGTCGGCCGCAGCGTTCTGCTCCAGTGCCTCCGCCTTTTTCTCCGTAGTTTTCGGGCCGTTGGCGGCTGGCCCCTGTACCTGGTCAACCTCGGTCGATTGGCAGCCCACGAGAAGGACGATCGCGACGCAAGCAACAAGCCATATCCGGTGCATCAGTCGAGCCTCATTGATGATTCAAACGCGACTGCGACCTACTCTATCGTTTGAATCGCGCCGCATTGGCCATGCTGCCACCGCATCGAGGGAGCAGCCAACGCTGCATACACTACTCCGCGGCATGAGTACCACCAGCGTCCCCGATTTTCCTCCTTCGTCACCCGCCGAGGCGAGGTCCGCGCTCCCGACTTCGGCGTGACCGTGATCCAGAGCTCGTATGTCTGTTAGCAGTCGCCAGACCTATGAAGCGGAGCGATCTCAGGGCTCAGAGAAGCTCGCGACCAGCTCCCGCAGGCGCTCGCGGGCGCCTGTGCGGATCGGAGCGCCATCGCCGACGAGCAGCACATCGAAGTCGAGCTCGAGCAGCCGCCGCACGCTCTCGCGCAGGCGCGCCGGGTCATCCATGACGCGCTCGCGGAGCAAGGAGAGTCGCCCGGGTGGGTTGCCGATCATGGCATCACCGACGATGAGCAGCTTGTTCGCCGCGTCGTGGAAGGCGACCTCTCCGGGCGACTTGCCGGGAACGCCGACGATGGTGAAGGGTCCCACGCGCTGGCCGACCTCGAGATCCACGTCGATCGAGGTTCCCTGGTCTCGGGCGTAGGCCGCATCCGCGGGGTGGATCGACACACTCGCGCCTGTGCGCTCGCGCACCCGGTTCGCGGCGCGGGTGTGGTTGCGGTTGGTGATCAGGATCCGCGCCACCGATTCCTTGGCAAGCCGATCCAGAACCGCTTCCGGCGGATCGACCGGGTCGATGCAGAGGTTGCCCGCCTCGTGCAGGACCAACGTTCCGTTGAAGTCGTAGCCGTGGGGCTCCGAGAACCAAGGCCAGGTGAGAACGCCGGGCAGGAACTCCCGCATGGGTCCAGTCTACACTTTTCACGCTCGTGAACCTCCGCACCGCGCCGTCCGTGGATCTCACGCGGCTCTGTGCGCTTGTGGATCCATCGCAGCCGCGCCATGCCCGCGTCGTCTGGATCGCGGGCACGATCGAGGCGGGGCTGGGAGCGATCAAGCAGACGCTCGAGGGCAATCGCGCCGCCGCCTGATCCAGATCGCGCTCAGGGCAGGCGCCGACTCAGAAGAGCTCTGCGATCTGTCGTGCGGCGCGTTGGGCTCCGTCGGTCTCGACGTCGAGCGGGGCGGACTTCCGGGCGAGCTCCTCCGAGATGGCTGCGGCGATCGATTCCCGCGTCTCGCTCGCGTAGTCCATGCGGCGTCCGGCCCGGTAGCGGTCCAGACGGTGTCGCACGTGGAAGTTCTGCTCGAAGTGATGGGCGAGCGGGAAGTAGAGGAAGGGCCGCTTCGCGGCGGTCAGCTCCATGGCGGTCGTGAGGCCTCCCTGGACGACCGCGACGTCGCAGGCCGCCAGGTGTCGATAGAGGTTGTGGACGTAGGGGACGACCTCGAGGCCCGGGTAGCTCGGCAAGCTGGCGGGATCGATGCGCGGACCCGCGACCACGATCATGCGCAGGGCCGGCTCTTGTCGCCGCGATGCCGGGTAGGCGTCGATCACGCGCCGCAGCAGGTGGTGGCCCACCCCGGAACCGCCGACGCTCACGATGCAGACCTTCTCGCCCGGGCGATAGCCGAGCTCGTCTCGCAGCTCGGAGCGATCGCCGAACGTCGCCGGGTCGAAGCCCGAGATGTAGCCCGAGAAGCTGTAGTTCTCCTCCGTCCAGTCGCGGATCCGGGGCAGCTCGGGACCGAAGCGGTCGGGGACGATGTCCTCGGGATTGCCGACGAAGATCGCGCGGTCGCGCACGCCGGGTTGGCTCGCGATGTGGCCGATCATCTCGGCGTTGTGGTCGGCGGTGAGGAAGGCCTCGTGGGCGCCGCCGTGATCGGTGGGCAGGAAGCCGACGAAGTCGGTGAGCCACACGTAAGGCGCGCGCTTCTCGTTGGGATTCTCGTGGAGGTAGTAGTCGACTTCCCAGGCCTCGTCTCCGATCACCAGGTCGTAGTCGCCGGCGCGCACGACGTCGTGGAAAACCATGAAGTTGTTGATCAGGATCTCGTCCATGCGACGGATCGCCTGGAAGCAGTGGAGATCGTGCTCGGCGGACTCGCTCTCGATGTGTCTCGACTCGTTCGCGAGCTTTCGGCTCGCCTCGTGGATCGATTCACCCTCCGAAGCCAGCACGCGGGTCACCGGATCCTGGGCGAGCCAGTCGATCTGGAGGTCGGTATCGATGCGGCGCAGCTCGCGGGCGATCGCCACGTCGCGCTGAGCGTGGCCGAGGCCGATCGGGGACGAGATGAAGAGCGCCCGCTTCGGACCGCGAGCGCTGCGCCGCCGCGGCTTCACGGCGCGCTCGAATCCCGGATCGAGGAACTCGCGGATCGCGAGATTCACCTGCACCGGCTTCCGGGCCGCGAGGCCGTGCCCGCTCCCGACGACGGTCTCGAGGCGCGCGCCGAGCGCATCGGCCAGCGTCTTCCCCTCGGCGTAGGCGGTGATGCGATCGGCATCGCCGTGGATGACGAGGCTGGGACACCGGATGCGCTCGCAGAGCTGGCGACCGAGCTCCCCATCGGGCTGCCACGCCAAGTGGGTGTCGGCCAGGGTCTGCGGATCGGTCTCGAGCCCCCAGCCCAGGCCGTCCTCGATGTGCTTGGTCGAGTGTGCCTCGAAGAAGGATTCGAAGAAGCCCTCGAGGAAGCGGCGGTAGTGGTCCGGGTTGCGGATCCACGCCTCCCGGTTGGCGTAGGCGATGTGCGGCAGAGTCTCGTCGGACACGTCGCTTCGCATGAAGAGATCCGTGACGAGCGCGTGACGCGCCGCGCGCTCGGCGGAGAGCAGGGTTCCGCAAGCCATGAAGACGATCTTCGTCACGCGTTTCGGGTTCTCGCTGGCGAAGAGGAGCGTCCGCTGACAGCCCCGGGAGAGCGTGACGATGTGGGCGCGATCCGTGCCCGTCGCATCCATCACGCAGCCGATGTCGGCGGCGTTCTCGCGCTCCGAGTACGCTTCCAACCCCCGCGGTCGGTCCGAGCGACCGTTGCCGCGCGGATCGAACACGATCACGCGGTAGCGCTGCGCGAACCACGCGATCTGTGCCTTCCAGAAGCGGGAGTGGACCACGGCCCAGGGCGGCACGAAGAGCAGGGTCTCGTCGCCCTCTCCGTAGATCTCGCAGAAGAGGCGGACACCCTCTCGCGCCGCGAAGCCCTCGCGAATGGGGTAGAGGGCCCGGCTCTGCTCGCTTCCCGGCTGCCAATCCGTCATGACCGCTTCCCCTTCGTCGCCGTCGCCACCTTCTGCGTCCGGCGGCCCGCGCCGGCCTCGAGGCCCACGAGCCAGGCGCGGATCCAATCGAGCAGCTCCTGGTGGCCTCGGGTGATGCCCGAGAGCCGCTCGAGTGCGAAGCCCTGGGCAAAGGTCATCACGAGGGCAACCAGCGCTCCGGGAGGAAATCGGTCCGCCACCCCATAGTCGGCGAGGGCCCTGGTGAAGGCCTCGGCGAGAACGCCGCGCCACTCCGCGTCCACCCGGCCGACCCGTTCGCGCAGATCGGGGTCGTTCCAGGCCAGGGCCTGGAGCTCGAGCCAGATCTTCGAGTAGCCGCTGCCCAGGTCCTCGTCCTGGAATGCCCAGGCCGTGTCCCACTTCTGGATGAAGGGGACGTCGGCCTCGTACATCTCGCGTTGGCGCTTGATCAGTCGGTCCGTGAAGCGCTCGAGCACCTGCACGAACACCTCCTCCATCGATCCGAAGTAGTAGTGGACCAGACCGTTGTTCACGCCGGCCTCGTTGGCGAGCGCCCGCGTCGTGATGCCCGCGTGGCCGTGCTCGATCAGCAACCGTTCGGCGGCATCGAGCAGCGCTTCGGTCGTGCTGGCGCGCTTCTCGGAAGCGCCGGCGGGAGACATGCGGCGGGAGCGATGGGCCAAGGGACGACTCCTTCGGAAGCGCGGGTAGATCGCGGCGGGAGCCTTCCCGCTCCCGACGCGACGGAGCACTACCGACTGTACGGGAAGCGCGGGATCAGCTTGGGGACGCGCCGGCGATAGTCCTCGTAGGCTTCGCCGTGGAGCTCCACCAGGGTGCGCTCTTCGATGACCAGGGCGACCAGGATGTAGGCCGTCGTCACTCCCGCGAACAGCAGGTGCCCCCAGGTCATGTGCGGAGTCGCCCAGAAGGCGAGCAGGAAGCCCAGCATCAGGGGATGCCGGGTGTACCGGTACAGCGAGCGCTCCTGGAAGCGCGGCTGCACGATCGGTCGCCCCGCCGCGTGCGCGAGCACCTGCTTGACGCCGAAGAGATCGAAGTGGTCGATCAGGAAGGTCGAGAAGAGGACCATTCCCCAACCGATCCAGAACACCACGTGGATCGCCAGCGCCTCGATGCCCTCCACCTGCCAGAGCGTACCGGGCAGCGGGCGCCATTGGATCACCATGCCGATCAGGATTGCGACCGTGGCGGCCACAAAGATCGTCCGCTCGAGGGGAGCCGGCACGATCCGGGTCCACCAGCGCTTGAAGGCGGGCCGAGCCATGATCGTGTGCTGGATCGCGAAGAGCGACAGGAAGCCGAGGTCGATGGCCAGCGCGGTGCCGACCGGACCGGAGATGCCGTCGTCGAGGGTCTTCGGGACCCCCGCTCCGCCGACGAATCCGATCAGGTAGAGAAAGGTCGCGAGGAAGACGGCGTAGACGCTGAGGCCGATCATCGCGACCAGCGCGCGCGAGGCGGCGTCGGCCGCAGGGGTGTGGCTCGGAAGGGTGTGTTGTGCGGGCACGTCGTTGCTCCTGATGACGGGGTCGCTGGGGCCGATCGCGGGGGGGCGCTGCGGGGTCCGGCTCCGCTTCCGGAAGGGATCGCAAGCGACCCGTACGAACGACTTGGGCATATGACTAATTCAGTGGACCAAAACTGTCAAGCCCGTCCACTGGCCAGCCCGGCGCGGCGGTATACACCGTCCTCAGCGGACAGCTCGATCAGCTCCCCTGACGAGACTCCGATATGAGGGCTGCTATCGGGACCTTCGCAATCAGCCGGTCCGCGGTTCGAATCCGATCGCCGGCTCGATTGCTCGCGCCACCGGCGCGCCGGTCGAGTCACGGGGACAGACCCCATCTGCGCCTCTGGCAGAGGCTCGAGGCGCGTCGCCAGATTCTCACGCGCTACCTCGACCGTGTCCGTGACGGGTCCGGGAGCGGGGAGCTTCATCTCGCCGCGGCTTCGGCGGCCCGTTTCAGGTCGCTGTTCATCCGTTCGAGACCCGCCTCGATACGCGGGCGGTAGAGGCGCTCGATCAGACCCGCCATCGGGCCCTCCATGATCTCGTGGTGACGGAAGAGCGTGGCGCCGTCGCCGGTCAGCTCGAGGAAGCGGCAGCGGGTGCCGCGCGCCAGAGCCTCGTACCAGTTCATCGAGTGCCAGCAGAGCGTTCGCTGGGGCTCGAGGCGTGTCACGAGGTTGTCGACGATGCGCACCTCGTCGCCCAACCGCGCCTCGATGGTCACGACGCCGTCCTCGCGCAGCTCGCCCCAGGCGCGGGGTGAGTAGGTGTTCCAGCTCGGATAGCCCTCGAGATCGGTCAGCACGGCCCACACGGCTTCGGGCGGGGCCTGGATGGCGACGGTGCGCTCGGTCTCCCAGCTGCTGCAGCCGAGGCTCAGCAGCGCCGCGCAGACCAGGAGCCCTGGGGACGCTCCCGCGTCGCAACCGAGCGCACCCGGACCTCCCGGTGCTCGCCTTCCGGAACCGCGTCGACGCCATCCGGCGCCGCCACGGATCTGCACGACTCCCCCCGCGAGCGCGGTCCTCAGCACACGAACACCCGCGCGAGTTGCTCGCGCAGCGCCGCCAGGTCGGCGGGGCGGCTGCGGAAGCCCACGTAGCCGTCCGGGCGGATCAGGTAGAGGCTCTCCGAGGTGGCGCCGTAGCGGCGGTGCAGCTCGCGTTTCGGGTCCTGAACGACTCGCGCGCCCGGGCTCTCCTCGCCGTTCACCACGTAGGTGTCGATCACGTCGCCGAAGTCCGCGCTCAGCGCGGCGGCGAGCTCCGCCAGGTGCGCCGCCCCGGCGGGCTCGCGCTGCACGCCCGGAAGCAGCAGCAGGGTGTGCCGCGGCCCCCGCAGCAGGTCGAAGAGGGTGGTGGAGGACGCTCCCTCCACCCAGAGCTCGGCCACGTCCACGGCCTGGGCCCCGGTGTGGGGGCCGCCCTCGAAGCGGCGGCCTTCGTGCTCGCGGCAGATCGGGCTCTTGCGGTAGTCGAGATCGAGCTCCTCGCCCTGGCGCGCCATCGCCAGGCGCTCGGCCTCGGGGACGACCACGTGCCGGCAGAGCTGCGCCCGCTGGGACGCACTCAGACCCGCGAACCCCTCCAGCGAGTCGGTCATCGCGCGCGTCAGCGCGATCACGTCCTCCGCCACCGCCCAGCGCTCCTTCTCGTAGCTGTCGATCAGCGACAGGGGAGCGCGCCCCTTCGCCACCAGGGCGAGCTTCCAGGCCAGGTTGTAGGCGTCCTGGATGCCGGTGTTCATGCCCAGGCCGCCCATGAAGCTGTGGACGTGTACGGCGTCGCCGGCCAGCAGCGTCCGCCCGTGCCGGTAACGGCGCGCGTGCCGGTAGTGGACGTGGAAGCAGGTGAGCCAGCGCGGATCGCGCACACGCGCGCCGGCGGGACCGCGCTCGTCCACCAGCCGCTGGATCTCCTCGATCGTGGGGGGCTCGGTCCGCTCCCGCTGGTCGTCGGGCAGCGTGCCGCCTAGCAGAGACCGTCCTTCGGGCAGCGGGAACCGCACGAAGACGCCGCGCTCGGCGAGGTAGACATGGGCCTCGTCTCGGGCAATCGGCGCGTCGAGCACGACGTCCGCGAACACGTAGGCGTGGGGATCGCGCTCGCCGGGGAAGTGCTGGCGATTCAGGTGACGCACGGTGCTGTGGGCGCCGTCGCACGCGACGAGCCAGGGCGCAAAGACGCGCTCCTCGCGCCCATCGGCGCGCCGGAGCACGGCGTCCACGCCTTCCACCTGCTCGCGCATCCCGACCAGCTCGGTCTCCCGCTCCACCCGTCCGCCCAGCCGGTCCAGCAGCCCCTCGAGAATCGCCTCGGTGCGGTTCTGCCCGATCGCGACCGTGAAGGGATAGGGAGAGTCGACGGTGGCGAAGCGCTCGTGCGCGAAGCACACACCGCCCGCGTACTGGCTGAGCCCGAGCACCTTCTGGCCCTCGGCCAGGAACGCGTCCACCACGCCCAGGTCCTGGAAGATCTCCAGGGTGCGCGCGTGGACACCGGTCGCCCGACACCACGGGAGGACACCCGGCAGCTTGTCCACGATCCGAACCGGCGCGCCGTGGCGGGCCAGCTCGCAGGCCATCGTCAGACCGGCCGGCCCGGCGCCCACGACCAGGGTCGGGCTTCCGCTCCTCGCCATTCGCGGAAATCTAGGAGTTCTCGTCCTCCGCCGCCGTCGGGAGCACCTCGGCCTCCTCGGACTCGGGGTCGGAGGCGGTCGCGTTCTCGGGGACCGTCATCTCCTTCTCGTTGGTCGGAATCCCGATCCGGAAGGCGGCGAAGCCGGGCATCACCACCTGGTTGAGCGCCATGCCGAGCACGCGGCCGTCCTCGGGCGCGCGCAGCTCCGAGCGCAGGTTGGTGATCGGATCGGTCACGGTTCCGAGCAGCTCGCCGCGGTGCACGCGCTGGCCGAGGTCGACCTCGCCGAACAGCAGGCCGCCACGGTCGGCGCGCACCCAGGTGGACTGGTAGTACACCGGCTCGGGCTCGCCCCAGATGCTCACGCGCTTGTACATGCCCATCTTGTTGAGGAGGCTCTGAACGCCCTTGGTGCCGTGGGCGATCTTCGTCTCCTGGAGACGCGAGGGCTCGCCGGTCTCGAAGGTCACCGCGGGGATACCCGCCTCGACGGCTGCGCGCCGCAGCGTGCCGATCTCACCCACGCTGTGCAGCACCGACGTGGCGCCGAAGCCCTCGGTGAGGTCCGCCACCTCGGGCACGCGCATGTCGGCGCGCAGCTGGGGGAGGTTGGTGCGCGCCAGCGACCCGGTGTGGATGTCGACCAGGGCGTCGCAGAAGCGGATCACCTCGTGGAAGAAGGAGTAGGCGATCCGCGAGGCGGAGCTGCCCTCCTGCGTGCCCGGGAAGAAGCGGTTCAGGTCGCGGCGGTCGGGCAGGTAGCGGGAGCCGCGGCGGAAGCCCTGGAGGTTCACGATCGGCACGCCGATCACCGCGCCCTCGAGCTTGCTGGCGTCGAGGTCGTACATGACGCGGCGCACGATCTCGATGCCATTGAGCTCGTCGCCGTGGAGGGCGGCCGTCAGGCACAGGGTCGGGCCCGGCTCGGCGCCGTTCACCACCAGGACGGCGGTCGGCACCGCGATCCCCTCGAAGCTCTGGTCGGGGGTCCAGGAGAGCCGCGTCGAGGTGCCGGGATCCACCTGCGAGCCCAGCAACACCAGCGGCGGCCGCGCCGCCTCCTCCTCGGCCTCCGGAGCCGCCTCGCCCTCGGGCACGGTGCTCCCGCCTTCCGGTGCTGCCGCCTCGGCTTCGGGCGCGGGGGCCTCCGGGGTCGGAGCGGTCGCGCCCTCGGGAGCCTTCGCCTCCTCGGCAACCGGCTCGCTCAGGTCCACGTTCTCGGCGACGGGCGGCCGGTCGGGCTGCGAGCGCGTCTGCCCGTCGTCGGCGCCGGCGTCGGGCGAGTCCACCACGGCGTGGGCAACGGCGAGCAGCAGCGTTGCCAGCAGCGCGCCGAGCAGGTGATGGAAGCGGGGAGAGGAGGAGGGAGGCATGTCGCTTGAGATCCCGCTGGAAGATTGGAGAGCGTTCGGACCGGAGCGGTCACACCCGAGCGGGATTCGGAGAGGCTCGATCCGCCTCTTCGGCAAGTCCGCCGGGCGCCTTTTGCGGTCGATTGGGCTCGACTCCGCGCCGGCGCGGCTCCGTCCCCAAGGGATCCCGGAGAAGGAGCCCGAGGGTCGGAGGGGGGACCGCAGCTCAGACGGTGACGGTGCCGGAGGCGCCCCGCAACCCCTCCCCCGCCGTGGCCGCCACCACCTCGACGATCGCCGCCGTGATTCGCGCGACGTCCTCGGGCTCGGTGACGTAGGGCGGCATCGTGTAGACGAGCCGGCCGAAGGGTCGGATCCAGACGCCGGCCTCGACGAAGGCCGGCTGCATCACCCCCATGTCGACGGGCTCGCGCAGCTCGACGACGCCGATCGCGCCGAGCGTGCGCACGTCGGCCACCCCGGCCAGAGCTCGGCAGGGCGCGAGACCGGCCTCGAGCTCGGCCTCGATGCGGGCCACGTGCTCGCGCCACGGCTGCTCGGCCAGCAGGTCGAGGCTGGCTCCGGCCGCTGCGCACGCCAGTGGATTGCCCATGAAGGTCGGGCCGTGCATGAACACCCCCGGCTCGCCGGAGGCGATCGCCTCGCACACCGCCCCGCTCGCGAGCGTCGCCGCCAGGCTCAGCGTCCCCCCGGTCAGCGCCTTGCCGACGCACAGCAGATCGGGGCTCACCCCGGCGTGCTCGCAGGCGAACATCGCTCCGGTGCGGCCGAAGCCGGTGGCGATCTCGTCGGCGATCCACAGCACGCCGTGCTCGTCGCAGAGGTCGCGCACCCGGCGCAGGAAGTCGGGCGCGTAGAACCACATGCCGCCGGCGCCCTGCACCACCGGCTCGAGGATCACCGCGGCGAGCTCCTCCCGATGGGTGGCGATCTTCTCGGAGAGGTCGGCCACGTGCTCGTCGCTGCACCGCTCGTCGAAGCGACAGCGCGGGCGCTCGGCGAACAGGTGGTCGGGCAGCACGCGCGCGAACAGCCCGTGCATTCCCGTCACCGGGTCGCAGACCGCCATCGCGCCGAAGGTGTCGCCGTGGTAGCCGCCGCGCAGGGCGAGCAGCCGCTGGCGCCGCGGCTGTCCGCGCGCCTGCCAGTGCTGGATCGCGAGCTTGATCGCCACCTCCACCGCCACCGAGCCCGAGTCGCACAGGAACACGCGCTCGAGACCGGCGGGAGCCAGCGCCACCAGCCGCTCGCACAGCGACACCGCCGGCTCGTGGGTGAGCCCGCCGAACATCACGTGGGGGAGCCGCTCCAGCTGCGCCCGCACGGCGGCCTCGATGTGCGGATGGCGGTAGCCGTGGATCGCGGACCACCAGGAGGACATGCCGTCCACCAGCTCGCGGCCGTCGGCCAGGCGCAGGCGCACGCCCTGCGCGCTCTCGACGGCGAAGAGCGGGTCGGCGGTCGGCGGTGCGTACGGATGCCAAACCGCGCGCCGATCGCGCTCCACCAGCGAGCCCCTCGATTCGTCCACGGCTCCCGACGCTACCCGACCCCGTCCGATCCGCCCTATCCCCTCTCCTGGGGTTCGTGACACAATGGGCGAACGACCCCCGCCGCGCGGAATGTGATGCCAAACCGCGAGCTACAGAAACCCACACTCGTGACCCTTCTCCGGCCCCCCCCCGAGACCGGAGCGCCGCTGCGCATCCGCTTCGGCCGACACCTGCTCGACGAGGCCGAAGGAGCGCTGTACCGCGACGGCGAGCCCGTCGAGATCGAGCCGAAGCCGCTGGCCGTGCTGACGCTGCTGGCGCGGCGGCGGCCGCACCTGGTCTCCTTCGCGGAGATCCAGCACGGCATCTGGCCCGACGTGACCGTCCAGCGCTCGGCGCGCGACCGGGCGATCTCCCAGGCGCGCAGCGCCGTCGACGACGACGGGCGGAGCCAGCACACGATCGCGACGCGCCGAGGCCGCGGTCTGTGCTTCGTCGCCGAGGCCACGGAGGTCGGCGCGGAGGACCTGCCGCGCGCCGCGGCCGTCGCGGTGGACCGCCTGCCGCTGGTGGGACGCGAGGTGGAGCTGGCGCGGCTCGAGGAGTCCGTCGCGGCGGCTGCCGCGGGCGAGGGCGGGGTCGCCTGGATCGAGGGCGAGGCCGGCGTCGGCAAGACGCGCCTGGCGCGCGAGGTCGCCTCCCGGGCTCGCGAAAGGGGAATGGCCGTGCACTGGGTGCGCGCCGCTCCGGAGCGCGACGAGGCGGAGCCGCTCTCGCTCTCGCGGCGGACCCTGCGGCAGATCCTCGGCGCAGAACGGGAGCGTCCGGCGCTCCCGGTGTTCGCGCACCTGAAGCCGCTGCTCGCCGCCCTGGAGGGCGAGGTGTTCGCGAAGGAAGCCACCGTATCCGACGCGGTGCACGCCCGCGCGCGCTGGGAGGACGCGATGGAGCGCTTCCTGGCGACTGACGCGATGCAGATCCCGCGGCTGTTCGTGCTCGACGACTACCAGTGGTCCGACCGCGAGACGCTGCGCATCGCCCGCCGGGTGATGCCTCAGCTCACCGAGGTGCCGTGTCTGATGCTCGTGATCTGGCGCGAGGAGGGCGAGCTCTCCGAGGAGGCGGCGGCGCTGCTCCGGCGCGTGGTTCCGATCGCGCGCTGTCACGTTCCCCTCCGCGGCCTCCGCGCCCCGGCGATCGCCGCCCTGCTCGAGGCGGCCACCGGCGCGGTGCCGTCGCCGGAGACGGTGGACGCCCTCGCGTTGCGCAGCGACGGCAATGCGTTCTTCGTCACCGAGCTCGCGCGACTGTGGGTCGACCGCGCGCAAACCGCGGGCGTCGCGGTGTCGGAGCTGGAGCCCGAGATCCCGCCGACCATCACCCAGGTGCTCGACGAGCGCCTGTCGCGTCTCTCGCCGGAGTGCGTCGGGCTGCTCAAGCTGGCGGCGCGGGTCGGCCGCGACGTGGACCTCGACGTCCTGGCGCTCGCCAGCGGACGCGGGCGCGAGAGCGTGTCCCAGGGCGTGCAGGAGGCGATCCGCGCGGGCTTGATGCAGGCCCGGGACGACAGCGGGCGCTCGGTCCGCTTCACCCACTGGCTGATGACCGAGCAGCTGGCGCGCCAGGGCGAGCCGCAGCACGAGCGCTGGCACTGGGCCGTCGCCGAGGCGCTCGAGAGCCTGTTCGGCGACGGCCCCGAGCGCTGGACCGAGATCGCGCGCCATCGCGCGCGCGGTCTCGGCGCGGGCGACCCGGACACGGTCCTGCGCGCCGCGCTCCGCGCCGCCGAGCGGGCCGACCGCACCCACGCCTACGAGGAGCTCGCCTCCCTGCTCGAGGACGCGCGACGGGCCCAGGCGCTGCTGCCCGGGACGACGCCCCTCGACCGCGGCGAGCTGGCCCTCCGGCACGGGCGCGCCTGCCTGCGCGCCGGTCGGCGGGCGGACGCGCGCCGCTGCTTCGAGGCCGCCGCCACCAGCGCCCGGCGCTACGACCTCCCGGAGCTGCTCGCTCGCGCGGCGCTCGGCTTCGCCAAGACCTCCGCGAGCTTCCGGGACGACCAGAAGGCCGAGCGGGAGCTCGTGGTCGCAGCGCTGGGTCGCCTCGACGAGAGCGAGGGATCGCTGCGCGCGCGGCTGCTGGCCGCGCTTTCCGCGATCCGCGCCATCGAGGGCGACAATGCCGCCGCCGAGGGGCTGGCCGGACAGGCGGTGGTGCTGGCGCGCCGCCTGGGCGACGACGCCACCCTGGCCAGCGTGCTGCGTTCGCGCGACACGGTGCTGCTGCGCAACGTGCTGCGCGCCGACGAACGGATCGAGCACGCCGACGAGAGCTTCGCCTTCGCCCACTGCATCGGCGACGTCCAGCTCGCTCTCGGCGCTCGCGTGTGCCGCGGCGCCGCCCTGCTGCACCGCGGCGACACCCTGGGCTTCCGCCGCGAGCTGAGCCATTTCCGCCGGCACACCCAGGATCCGCGCTATCCGCTGATGCGCTTCTTCGCCGAGCTCGCCGAGGTGACGGGGCAGGTGCTCGACGGACACCTGGACGCGGCGGAGCGCACCGCCGAGGCGGCGCAGCGCATCGGACAGCAGCTGGAGCACGCGGACAGCGCCCGCTACTTCTCGCAACAGATCGATCAGCTGCGCCTGCTCCAGGGCCGCCTCGGCGAGATGATCGAGCCCCTCTCCGAGGCTGCGGTGGCGAGCGACGGCACGGGCATCCACGCGACGCTCGCCATCGCCGAGGCCTGCGTGGGGCGCCGCTACGACGCGTTGCGCAGGACGCGCTCGCTGGTCGACCTGCTCAGCGCCGCCCCGCGCGACGTGGGCTGGCTGAACAGCGCGACGCGGACTGCGCTGGCCGCCGTACGCCTGGAGGACATCGAGTCCGCCGAGCGGCTGGCGGCGATGCTGGACCCCTACGCCGGCCACTCGGTGGCGACCTTCGTGATCACCTACGGCGGCTCGGTCGCCTACTACCTCGGTGAGCTCGCCCGAGTGCGCGGTCGCAACGCCGAGGCTGCGGCGCACCTGGCGAGCGCACGGGAGGTCCACACCGACGGCGGATGCCAACCCTGGCTGCTGCTGACCCAGCTCGCCCAGGCGCGCCTGCTCGCGCGCTCCCGGCGCGAGGCGGACCGGATCCGCGGGCTGCAGACTGCGCGCGCCATCCTCGCCCACCCGACGGTGTCGCAGATGGCCGAGGTGAGGCGCGAGGCCGGGGCGCTGGCCGAGCTCTTCAGCGATCGCGGCCGCGATCTGGATCCGTCGGACTGAGGCCCCCGTCCACCGGGCGTACCCGGGCCCGCCGGGCCATCACCGCCAGTGCGGCGATCGGATAGCCGACGGCGACATAGGCGCCGCTGAACAGCGCGAGGTCGAGGCGGCCGAGTCCCGACATCGCCACGATCGTCGCGACGGCGATGTTGCGGGTGCCGAACTCGATCAGAAATGCGAAGCGATCGCCCGGCGGCAACCCGAGCCCACGCGCGAGCCCCCAGCCGATCGCCATCGCACCGATCGTCCAGGCGCCGGCCACGACCAGCCCCGCCGCCGCGTCGGCGAGGCCCAGATCCCCCGTGTCGGCGAACAGCACTCCGAAGGCGATCAGCGCGGCGATCGCCACCCCCGTCACGCGTTGGAGTCGTGGCCCGTAGCGGGCCACCCAGTCCGGACGCCGCGCCCGCATCCACATGCCGACAGCGATCGGGATCAGCAGCGAGAACACGAGCTGAGCGGTGAGCATCGCCACCGGCACCTCGACGGCGACGTCCTCGCCGAGGAAGACGCGCAGTCCCGCCGCCGTCAGCGGGGGCAGGGTGAAGGTGCACAGCACCGAGGCGAAGGCGGTCAGCGTCACCGACAGGGCCAGGTTGGCGCGCGCCAGCGCAGTCAGCAGGTTCGAGATGCCCGCGCCTGGAGAGACGGCGACGATCAACGCACCCGCTCCGAACACGGGCGGTGCGTCCAGCGCCGCCACCACGCCCCAGGTGAGCAGCGGCAGGAGCACGATCTGGCCCACCGTCCCGCCGACCACGGCGCGCGGCGCGGCCGCCACGCGGCGGAAGTCGGCCGGCGTGAGCTGCAGGCCGACCGTCGTCATCAGCAGGAACAGGACCAGGGGACCGACCCACTGGGTCGCGTCCACGATCGAGGGCATCGACCTCTCGGGACGGGGGCTGCTCCGCGCGAGTCTGCGGCCGCGCCGGGCAGGGGTCAAGCGGTCGAGCGGCTACCAGGCGTCGATGCAGGGCCGCTTCTTGACCGTCCGCGGCGGCGCGGGGGGCAGCGAATCGAGCGCGCGGACGATCCAGCGCCGCGAATCGGCGGGATCGATCACGTCGTCGATCTCGAAGGCGGAGGCGATGCTCACCGCCTTGCCGTGCTGGTACATGCGATCGACCATCTCCTGGAACAGCGCGCGCCGCTCGGCGGGATCCGCCACCGCCTCGAGCTCGTTGCGGTAGCCGAGCTTGACCGCGCCCTCGAGTCCCATGCCCCCGAACTCTCCGGTGGGCCAGGCCACGCAGAAGATCGGCGCCTTGAAGCTGCCGCCGGCCATCGCCTGGGCGCCCAGGCCGTAGCCCTTGCGCAGCACGATCGTGAAGAAGGGCACGCTCAGGCTCGCGCCGGTCAGGAACATGCGCGACGCGTGCCGCACCAAAGCGGTCTTCTCCACCTCCGGCCCCACCATGATCCCGGGCGTGTCGCACAGGAACAGGATCGGCAGGTCGAAGGCGTCGCACAGTTGCATGAAGCGCGCGGCCTTGTCCGCGCCCGGACTGTCGATCGCACCGGCGAGGTGCACGGGGTTGTTGGCGACGATGCCCATCGGACGGCCCTCGACGCGCGCCAGCGCCGTCACCATCCCCGGGCCGAAGGCGCGCCGCAGCTCGAGCACCGAGTCCGTGTCGGCGAGCCCCTCGATCACGCGCCGCACGTCGTACACGCGCAGGCGGTTCTCCGGGATCACCTGGCGCAAGAGCCGCGGATCCGGCGCCGATCCACCCGGGACCGCGCCCTGGAAGTAGGCGAGGTAGCGCTTCGCCACGGCGACCGCCTCCGCCTCGTCCTCGACCGGCAGGTCGACGACCCCGTTCGGGATCTGCACCTCCATCGGCCCCACCTCTTCGGGCCGGAACACGCCGAGGCCTCCGCCCTCGATCATCGCGGGGCCGCCCATCCCGATGTTCGAGTCGGCGGTCGCGATCACGACGTCGCAGCAACCGAGCAGCGCCGCGTTGCCGGCGAAGCAGCGGCCGGAGTTGATGCCCACGAGCGGCACCCAGGCCGACAGCGCGCCCCAGTCCTGGAACGTCGTGCAGTCGAGGCCCGTCACGCCCGCGCCGTCGGTATCACCGGGCCGGCCGCCGCCGCCCTCGGTGAAGATCACCACCGGCAGGCGCCAGCGCTGGGCCAGCTCGAACAGCCGGTCCTTCTTGCGGTGGTTCTGGAGACCCTGGGTGCCGGCGAGCACCGTGTAGTCGTAGGAGACCACCAGGGCGCGGGCGCGCTCGCCGCCGAACAGGTCGGCGTTGATCGTGCCGAGACCTCCGACCAGACCGTCGGCGGGGGTGCGCGCCGCGAGCTCCTCCGCGGTGCGGCGCCGCCGCTGGGCGGCGACCACCAGCGGGCCGTACTCGACGAAGCTGCCCGGGTCGCACAGGTCCTCGACGTTCTCGCGCGCCGTGCGCTGGCCGGTCTTGCGCCGGCGGGCCACTGCGTCGGGCCGCCGGGCGTCGAGCCCGATCGCGTGGCGCTCGATCACCTCGGCCAGGTCCGGGCGCACCGCGTCGGGATCGACCGCGGTCACCGCCACCTCCCCGGACTCGGCGACTTCGGCCTCCTCGATCGACACCAGCAGGTGTCCCTCGAGGACGGTGTCCCCGGCCACCGCGCCCACCTGGAGCACCACGCCGCTGCACGGCGCCTCGAGCACGTGCTCCATCTTCATCGCCTCGAGGACGGCGAGCGCGCCTCCCGCCACGACCGCGTCGCCCGGAGCCACGGCGATGCTCACGATCGTGCCCTGGAGCGGCGCACGCACCGCGAGCGCCCCCGCCACCTCGGCGCCGCGCGCCGCGGACCGCGCG
>Ga0315553_10000036_pt1:35000-105598 | contig 105598 bp, 77 predicted proteins | sample SalMarSW160140MG_FD_203099 | JGI IMG/M metagenome (GOLD analysis project Ga0315553, IMG submission 203099) | Salt marsh sediment microbial communities from the Plum Island Ecosystem LTER, Massachusetts, United States - Salt Marsh Sediment SW1601-40 ... | reverse complement strand
TCGCAAGATCCACGGCGATCGTTGTAGAATGCAAGACGGACTCCTCCTCTCCGGGCTCTATCCGGAGTCAAGGCCACGTTGGCCCTCGAGGCCTAGCACGCGGCGGGAGGAGTCCATCCCATCACTGAAGCTGACGCTCAACAGCTCGCTCCAGTCGGCCCGTGGTATGGTTCTGGCGGCGGGCGCCGTGCCCCAGCGTTGACGGTCAGCGCTCCTGGGCGCAGCTGAACCGCATATCCGTTGGGCAGCAGGAAGACGTAAGCGCGAATGCGGGTAGTCGTTACGGGAAGCGCAGGACATCTCGGCGAAGGCCTCGTCCGGACTCTACAAGCGCGTCGACACGAGGTCGTTGGGATCGATCTTCGCGAGTCACCCTTCACGACCCACGTCGGTTCTGTCTCGGACCATGACTTCGTCCGAAGGTCCGCGCGCGGTGCTGATTGGATCATCCATGCCGCTACGCTTCACAAGCCTCACGTGGGAACGCACTCGCGCACCGCGTTCGTAGAAACCAACATCGCAGGGACTCTCTCCGTGCTCGAAGCCGCCCTCCAATGGGGTGTCTCCGGAGTCGTCTTCAGCAGCACCACAAGCACGTTCGGCGCAGCGCTCAGACCTCCAGATGGCGAACCCGCCGTCTGGGTCACCGAGGAGACGCATTGCCGTCCAAAGAACATCTACGGGGTTACGAAGAAGGCCGCCGAGGACCTTTGCGAGCTGTTCTTCCGCTCGAAGGGATTGCCATGCATCATACTGCGGACCGCTCGGTTCTTTCCCGAGCCGGACGACGACCGATACCTGCGGAATCGGTACGATGATCTCAATCTCAAGGTGAACGAGTTCTTGTATCGACGGCTCGATCTGACAGACGCTGTGGAGGCACATACTCTCGCAGCGGAACGAGCTGCGGAGCTTGGATTTGGGCGGTACATCTTGAGCGCGACCAGCCCATTCGAGCGGAAGCATCTCGCGCCGCTTCGAACGGACGCGCCCGCCGTGGTTCGGGAGCTAGTTCCGGAATACGAGACTGTCTACCGCCAAAGAGAGTGGAAGATGCTTCCAGCGATCGATCGGGTCTACGTGAATCGCCGGGCGAGGGATGACCTTGACTGGAAACCCCGTTTCAGCTTCCAGCATGCCATCGATGCCCTCAACCGTGGCGACGACGTGTTCAGTCCGCTCACAAGGGCGGTGGGGAGCAAGGGGTATCATTCGCAGACCTTCGAAGAAGGCCCGTATCCGGTCGAGACGAGCGAGTAGATTCACGCCGGCTGCCCAACAAGCGGTTGCGGCTGACGATCCACAGCGCGGTTGAATCGACCGTTGGTAGAGTCTGGCATTGAAAACTTGGGCGCTTCCGGTTGGGCCGCGGAAGCGCTATGGCTCGCAGCTGAACCGCTGCTCCGTTGGGCAGCGGCTAGCGATGCGACCGCCAAGGGGGAATCGCGGATGAGTACGCTCGAGGAACACTTCCGCTCCATGGCCCGTAACAACCTCTGGAGCAATCACCGCCTCCACCAAGCGTGTGCGCAGCTCTCGCCGGAGGAATGTACGCGAGAGCGACGCGCCTTCTTCGGCTCGATTCACGGCACGCTGAACGACATCTTGCTTGTCGACCGGTGGTACCTCGGTCGACTTACCGGGAAACTCCCCCAACCGCTGGCCCCACTCGGCACTGAGCTCCATACCGACCTGAAGTCCCTCGCCGTGGCGCAGCTAGCAACCGATCGAGAGCTCATCGGCTTCTGCGACCTTCTCGATCCAGCCGGGATGACGCGAGCAGTCCACTGGACCACGGTTGAAGGCCGGCAGTGCTCGGATCCCGCGCACGTGGTTCTCACACATCTCTTCCTGCATCAGATCCACCATCGCGGCCAGGTCCATCAGATGCTCTGCACCACGGATGTTCCGGCGCCCCAACTGGATGAGTTCTTCCTCTCGAGCGATGCACACCTCCGGGAAGTTGAAGTCGATCGACTTCGTCTCAGCGTTCCGACTTGCGGCGAGGGCCGCAGCTCAACAAGCGGTTGCAGCTGACGCCCAACAGCTTGTTCCAATCAACCCGTGGTACCGTTCTGGCGGCGGGCACCGCGCCCCGCGTTGAGGGCCAGCGCTGTTGGGCGCCGCTGAACCGCATGTTCGTTGGGCAGCCCCGATCACACAGTGAACGGAGAATCGAGAGATGGCGAAGCGAGGGGCGATTGGAGCCTCATTGATCGTGGCGTACGTGCTCGTCAGTTGCGTTCTCCACTATCTCGTCTTCCCCGAGCCCGTGCCCGACCCGTCGGATCTCCCCCGCAGCGGTACTATCGTGCTCAACCCCGCAATCAGATCCAGGTTCGTCTATCGGGAGACGTTCATCGAAACGGCGGGGCGTAAATTCGAGTGGGACAACTTCGTAGAGCCGGGTGGAGGGCCGATCAACATTCCGCACGTGCATCTTCACAACCGCGAGATCTTCCGAATCGTCGACGGTGAGCTTCGGTTCGTCATCGATGGCGAAGAGCGGGTGGCGCGGGCTGGGGATGAGGTCATTGCCGAGCCGGGCTCGGTCCACGCCTTCCAAAATCCCTCGGACAGCCCAGCGTACATGATCTCCCGATTCGAACCGGCAGAAGACGGGCAGTGGGAGGAACTCGCTCGGGCCGGGCTGCTGTTGGACAGTCAGTTCGTTCAGATCGGGCGGGTCGGCGGAATGGGCGCGGTCAGTCCCGTCCAAATGATGGTTTTTGGCAGCCGTTTCAAGACGGTCGGTAACCTGGCAGGCCCACCCATCTGGTTGCAGAAGGCTGCGGCGTTCCTCGTAGCACCCACAGCACGACTATTCGGTATCCGCGCATACTATCCCCCGCGGAAGCCTGGAGACTAGAGCGCGTGGCTTCCCAACAAGCCGCTGAAGCTGCCGGCCGCGGGCTCTAGCCGCGCGACCGGCTGGGTCGACACGTGTCATGGTAGAATCATGCGCGGCCGCAGCCTAGCGGCCATCCGTTGGGCGGCACGAGCGGGAGGATCTCGCCATCGCCAGCGACATCTGTAGGCCGCCGGGAAGAGTGCGCCTGATTCGGGAAGTCCTCCGCGCCGGAACGGTGGCGGGTCTTGCAATGGTCCCGTTCGCCGCCGTCTTCCAGAGACTCGGCCTGCGGGTGAACGAGTATGGAAGAAAGACGCTTGAACTGTTCGTCGGGAGTGTGTCGCCGCCGGTCCACTACGTGCTGACTTTCATTCAGCATATCGCGATCAGTTGGGTCGTGGCCGTTCCCTTGATCCTGTTGCTCGGCAAGATCTCGCGCAAGCGGGACAGGCTCCTTGTCGGGTTCGCCTATGGTGCGGCGTTCTATGTTGCGGTGAACTCGCTCGCACTACCGCTCGCCTTCGGGGATCCAACTCCTTGGCGCCTTGGGTTCGCCGTCGTCTACCCGAGCCTCTTTATCCACCTCGTATACGGCTTCACCGTTGCCGCTCTTGTTCGGCCCACCGAGCCACTGGTACCCCCTGAGCCTTCCTCCGAACCCATAGCCCGGTGAACCCGTAGCGCGCGAGTGGCCGGTTCGTGCCGCTCAACAAGGCGCTGCAGCTGCCGGGGCCACGCCTCGCCGCAGCGAGCGTGGCAGCCTCGGAGCATCGAACCCGGGTGCCTCAGCGGGGGCCTGCGGCGGGCCCCGCAGCTGAGCGCCCGGTCCGTTGGGCTGCCAGAGGCCCCCAAGTGCCTGCTCGAATCAAGCTGGTCGCATTCGGTTTCTTCCTTTACGCGCTCTGCTCGGCATGCTGGGCCGTACTACTTCTTCTCGGCTTGTTGCTTGAGGACACGCGAGACAAGATCTTCGTCTCTACGGGGCGCTATCTCGTACCACCCGCGCTCCTATTTCTGGCTCTATGTACATCGACCGTTGGTACCGGGCTGCTCCGCCGCACCGAGTGGTCCCGATCGTCAAGGTAGAGGACATGAAGTCGTCGCGAGCCCTCCTCATCGTCATCTTGGCAACCGCTGGGCTGTACGTATCCGCCTTTGGGGCGCTGGGGAGTTCGTTTCCAACGATCGATTCGAGTGGAGAGGAGATCGTCGAGTGGTTCACGCTGCACGGTGCACGCGCCCGGGCGCTCGCCTGGACCGCGGCCTTCATCTCGCTTGGACTCGCCATTTTCGGGGCACAGGTCGCATCTCTTCTTCCGCGGAGCCGCGGATACATCTTCCTCGGCGGAGCACTCGGTTGGGCGATCACTTCCCAGGTTCAGGCCTGGTTTTGGGCTGGGTTGGCGTTCCACCCCCAAGACCTTGACCCATCGGCCGCACGTACGATCTTCGCGATCCCCGCCTTCTGGGGGCCGTTGATCAACGGATCGTCGGCCACGATGGCGGCTGCCTTCATACCGCTTGGGTTCGGTGAATTGCGAGTAGTTCCGAACTGGCTCACGTGGCTTAGCCTAGTCTTCTTTCTCGAACAGTCGATCGAAACCATAACGGTCTTCGGTCAATCCGGTTTCCTCGCGCCAGGTGGCACGATGAACGTGTATCTCGGCGGAGTTGTCGGATTCGCGTGGGGCGCCGGAGTGGTCTACTGGGCGATCAAGCGAATGAACGGGGCTGACAATCAGGCGCGCCGGAGGCTGACAGTGACGTGTGAATGAAATGCGAAACACGCCGCCCTGAACATCATGCCGTCTGGTTTCCAACGCTCGGGTCGCTTGTCTGAGTTGCTGAACGATCGGAGAGATCGGTAACAAATCAGTCCGGAGACATGGGTAACACTCTCTTCCGGGCTTTTCTTCCGAGAGCATCTTCGATCTTTCGAGTTCGCTCGTCCATCTGGCCAAGGCGCAGCGGGCCAAAGTAGACGTCCCAGATTCCGTCTCCGACCTCTTCGAGGCCGACGTACTCCGCACCGAGCACGTGGCTGACGTTGACCCAGTCACGCCCGACCAGCGGATGCCGCCGTTGCGACTGACGAGCCGGACCTCGAAGTGTGCCGGGTACTCGAGCTCGGGAAGACGACGCGGCCAGGAATGCCGGGATCGCTCGTAGAGCGATTCCGGCGTGCGCTGCCCCAGGGCCTCGTGGGGTCGATCGGTGTTGTACTCGCGCCGGAATCGATCGAAGCGGCGCTGTTGGGCTCGTCCCGTCGTCGCGGGGGGGCGCGCGGTGTGCTGCTTGAGCGTCCGATGCATCCACTCGTGGCGTCCGTTCTGCTCCGGGTGCCCCGGCTCGATCCGCTCGGGGTAGATGCCCAGACGAAGCCACCAGACCGAGAGCCGGCTCAGGCGCCCCAGGGCGGTCGTCGCGAACGGGACGCCGTTGTCGGTTCGGATGACCTGCGGGAGTCCGTACTCTTGGAACAGGCGTCGAAAGACCGGCTTCGCTCCATCGTGCGCGGTGGAGAAGCGGCCCTGGCACGCCAGCAGGAACCGTGAACGATCGGGGAGATCGGTAACAGATTAGTCCGGGGACATGGGTAACACTCTCTTTCGGGCTCTCCTTCCAAGCGCATCTTCGATCTTTCGGGTTCGTTCGTCCATCTGACCAAGTCGCAGCAGACCGAAGTAGACGTCCCAGACGCCGTCTCCGATGCTGCTCTCCACCGCGCGTGAAGCCGAGCCCGCGTTCTACCCGCTCCTCGGCTTCCTCCTCCACACGGGCTGCCGCAAGCGCGAGGCCCGGGCCGTAAAGTGGGAAGACGTGGACTGGCACGCCTCCCGTGTGCTGAGTCGCCGCTCCGTCTCGCGCGGGAAACTGACGCCTCCGAAGAGCGGCAAGGCGCGCTCCGTGGCGCCCTCCCCTGCCCCTGCCGCGATCCTTCGGGATCTCCTCGCTGAGCGGCGTCGGCAGTGTCTCAAGCGCAAATGGGCGCTGGTGCCGGAGTTCATCTTCTGCTCCGAGACCGGCGGCCTTCTCGACGAGCGCAACATCACACGGTCCTGGCACCGGGTCCGACACAAGGCGCAGGCCAAGGGCATCCGCCCTCTCCGCCTCCACGACGCTCGCCACCTACGCCAGTCTCGCGCTCGCGTCGGGCAAGAGCGTCCGGTGGGTCGCCGCGCAGCTCGGCCGCGCCAACCCCGAGCTGACCCTGCGCGTCTTGCACCGGATCTCACTCGCTCCCGAGAAGAATGCCGGTTGCACGCGGAGTACGAGGCCAGGAACAAGCGCATCTCGGAGATGCTGGAGGCTAAGGGCTTCGGCCTCTCCGGCGACGAGCCGGGCGGAGTGCAGATCAACTGCTTGCTGCGCCTCGGAAAGATTGGGAAGGACAGCGGCGACTAGAACGTTCGCCACCGGGACGCGGAGGTTAGGCAGTATGAGCTCTGGATTCGCGCCAGGGCCGAGAAGCAGGGTTATGTCAACCGTGCTACCCCGCGGCGAGCGAGTAGCTCACCGGGTAGGACTCGAACCTGGGGAATAGGAATTTCAAGTCGCGCTTTAAGCCACCGCCGATACCAAGCATTCTGACAAGTGGGCTCAAACCCCTTCCGGTGACCCGGAGGGCAGTTCAGCCGGCTCGGGCGGTGTATAGTCCGCCGCCATGTGCTCCACGGGCGCCGCGCGCATCAAACACCTCGCTGGTCTGTCCGCCTTCCTCGTCGCGATGTCTGTCGTCTGGATGGCCGGGCCGGTCGCTCTGGCGCAGACGCCCTCGCCCAACACGTCCGGGGTCGAAGCGCCTGTCGAGGCCGGGCCGAAGACGGCAGAGCCAATCGCTCTGGAAGACGTACCCGAAAGCGCGGAGGCCACGCGCGCCGAACTCGATGCACTCCTCCCCAGAGACGCTCCCCGCCACACGCTCGAGCGCATCGGCTCAGAGCTCGATCGCACGCTCCCCGAAGTCGAGTCGCTCCTGGCGACGACCCGGGAGACGCTCGCCGCTCGGCCCGACATCCCCACCCTGAACCAAGGCGAGGCCACGCTCAGCGAAATGCAGGAGCGCCTGCGGCCGTGGGGCGACGAGCTCGATCGCCAGCTCGCCGCGCTCCGCCCGGCGCTCGTGCAGGCGGACCATATCGAGGCGGTCTGGGAGGCCACGGCCGAGGTGGCCCGGCGAGAGGGCGCGGCCCGGGCGACGCTCAATCTCATCGCGGCCGTGCGCCGTGAAATCGACCACGCGCACGCGGCGGTCCTCGCGCGGCGCAACCAGATCCTGGCCGTGCGCGACCGGCTGGTCGATCCGAGCACCGCGCTCGCGTCCACCCTCGCGCAGGTGCAGAGCGAAACCGAGGCGCAGCTCACGGGGATCTTTCGGATCGACCGGCCGCCGCTGTGGAGCCTCCAGGTGCGCAAATCGCTCCGCCAGGAATGGAAGACGGCGGACGGGTCGCAGCCCTTCTTGCAACGAATGAAGGAGAGCGCGCAATACGCACGCGAGCAGGAGCGCATGCTCGGATTCCAGCTCGCGCTGTTCGTGGTCCTCGGCCTGGGGATGCGTGTGCTCCGCGACCGCGCCCGAGCGCGGGCAAAGGACGACTACGACCTGCGGGACGCCGAGAAGGTCTTCGAGCGCCCATGGGCGATGGCCCTGGTGATCGTACTCCCCCTGACCAACCCGCACCACGCGCTGGCGCCCCGGTACGCCGGCGCCTTCGCGGCCGTGCTGATCGCCGCGGCCGTCGTGCGGATCGGCCGGCGCTTCCTGGTTCCCGCGATGGCGCCCCTGGCCTGGGGCTTCATCGTCCTCTTCGTTGTCGATCGAAGCCGTGTCCTGCTGGACACGACACCGACACTCGAGCGCGTCGCATTCCTGATGGAAATGGCCGCCGTGCTCGCCTTCCTGTCCTGGCTCCTGCGCCCGCACCGGCTCGCCGCCGTCCCAGCGGAGCTGTTGCGGGCCCCGTTCATGCGAGTCCTCGGCGTCGCCATGCGCGTGGCGGTCGTCCTGCTGGCGCTCGCCATCGCGGCCGACCTGGCGGGTTGGGGCGATCTCTCCGGCATGCTCGGAAGAGTCGCACTGCGGAGCAGCTTCGTGGGCTTCACCGCCTTCGTGGTCTTCAAGGTAGTCGGTAGCCTGGCGGCCTTCGCGCTGCTTCTATGGCCGCTCAGGCTGCTGCGCTCGATCTCGCAGAATCGACTGCTGGTCCGTCACCGCATCGACCAGTTGCTGGGCGTGGGCGTTGCTTTCCTGTGGGCCACGGTCGTGCTCGGGCAGCTCGACCTGCTCGCTCCCGTCATGGCGGGCGTCGGTCGTGTGCTCGCCGCCGCCATCACCGTCGGCGCGTTCTCCGTCTCGGTGGGCGACGTGATGGCATTCGCTGTCACCGTCTGGCTCTCGTACCTGCTCGCGCATCTCGTCGACTTCGTCCTCCAGGAGGACGTGTTCACGCGCGTGGAAACCGGCCGCGGCGTGCCCTACGCCATTTCGGGCCTGGTGCGGTACACGCTGATCTTCCTCGGCTTTGTCGTCGGGCTATCGGCGGCGGGCTTCGAGCTCTCGAAGCTCACCCTCATCCTCGGTGGTCTCGGGGTCGGGGTCGGGTTCGGCCTCCAGAACGTGGTGAGCAACTTCGTGTCCGGCTTGATCCTGCTCTTCGAGCGCCCGATCCAGGTGGGCGACGCCGTCCAGCTGACCGACGTCTGGGGATCGATCAGAAGCATCGGGATCCGCGCGAGCGTGATCCGGAGGTTCGACGGGGCCGACGTCATCGTGCCGAACGAGGCGCTCATCACCGGTCAGGTCACGAACTGGACGTACGCGGACAAGCGCCGGCGCATGGAGATCGACGTGGGCGTCGAGTACGGAACCCCCGCTCGGCGCGTGATCGATCTGCTCGTTGAAATCGCGAAGGCGAATCCCAAGGTCCTCTCCAATCCCGAGCCCCGCGCCTATTTCACCGACTTCGGCGATAGCTCTCTCGATTTCAAGCTCCGCGTCTGGGTCGACAATTTCAACGACGGCTATTCGGCGAAGAGCGACATCGCCGTCGCCGTCCAGGAGGCGCTCGATCAGGCGGGCATTGGCGTGCCTTTCCCGCAGCGCGATCTGCATCTGGTCAGCGTCAGCCCGAACGCAGCAGCGGCTCTGGGCAGCGAAAGGTCCCCATCGCCGCGACTCAGCACGACCTCGGGTTCGGACGGCGAGAGCTGATCGTGCTCCGCTTGAGACGGATGGGCCAGTGCGCATTTCGCCTGTGGTGCGTCCTTCCCGTCGCGGTGGTCTTCGCGTCTCCCGCCCCCGCCGCCGAGCGGGAGCTACAGGAGGCCCCGCCTCCGAGCTCCGTGACCGAGATCCGGACCGCGATCCAGCGGATCATCACGGAGCCGCCGAGAGGATCGGCAGTATAAGCTCTGGATTCGCGCCAGGGCCGAGAAGCGGAATGATGTCAACCGTGCCCGCGGCGGTGCCCCGCGGCGGAACATCGTCTGTTCATCGCTCACAAACGAGAAGAGGCGGGCTCCACTTCCGAGTGAGCTTCGCACCGTGAAAGCAGATGCGTAGCGTCTCCTGCCGAGGGGGCAGCTCCGGTCGCTCACAGTCGGTTCGCTCGTTCGAGCCCGGCCGTGCGAGGTTTCGGAAAAGCCGGGAGCCTTATCCGAGACTTCGGGAAAGCGGGCAAGAGGCTCGGCGCAGCGCCGGCTACGTCGGGCCAGAGTGACTCAGCGGCACGAGGCAGCATCCGATGACGCGCGACCTTGTCCGCGAGGCTTCGGCAGACGCCGCAAGAGGGGAAGCCGCTGACCTCGTAGCTGAGGGCCTCGTCACGGTCCAGGTAGCCGCTCGCTTCTTGAGCGTCTCTCGCTCGAAGCTCTACGAGATGATGAACCTAGGCGAGCTGCAGTACGTGAAGCTGGGTCGAGCGAGAAGAGTCCCTCGGCGGGCGCTCGTCGATTTGGCAGCGTCTCGGCTTCGCGGAGGCTGGCGACAGTGATCCCCTTGGCTGCACCTTCAGACCTCGGACCCCTGCCAACGAAAACGCCCCCGGCCTAAGTGGCCGAGGGCGCTTCCGAAACCTGGAGCACGAGACCGGGCTCGAACCGGCGACCCCCACGTTGGCAACGTGGCGCTCTACCAACTGAGCTACTCGTGCCCGGAGAACCGGACCGGGGAATATGGCGGGCGCTGAGGCCCCGTCAAGGGGCGCGCGGCGTCAGCGCCGGGCGGCGGCCAGGCCGCGGAAGTAGTCGGCGAAGTAGCGGTAGCCCGAGGCGATGGTGAGGGCCGTCGCGACGAACAGGAAGAACAGGCCCACCTGGTTGGCGTCGAGGCCGAGCGTCTCGTAGTGGAAGAGCAGCGCCCCGACGGCGATGTTCTGCGTCACCGTCTTCGCCTTGCCGAGGCTCGAGGCCGCCACGATCTGGCCGCCCGCCGAGGCGATCCCGCGCAGGCCCGTCACGGCGAGCTCGCGCCCGACGATCGTCACCACCATCCAGGTGGCCCAGACCGGGATGCGCCCCATCGCCAGCAGCACGATCAGCGCGGTGGAGACGATCAGCTTGTCGGCGAGCGGATCGAGCAGCTTGCCGATGTGGGTCACCTGCTGGCCGCGGCGCGCGAGCCAGCCGTCGACGAGGTCCGAGACGGCGGCGGCGATGAAGGTCCAGGCCATCGCCGCGCTCGCCGCCTCGCTGGGGAAGAGCGGGTGGAGCAGCAGGACCGGGACCACCGCCGCGCGCAGCGTCGTGATCGTGTTGGGGAGGTTCCAGAACTTCTCCGGGCCGAGCGGCGGAGCAGACCCGACGTCGCGGGCGGCGGGGCGCTCCGGCGCGCGCTCGACGGGCTCGGGCGCTGCGTCCACCGCGGGCGAGGCGGTGGTTGCGCGCAGGGCGTGTCGGGAGAGCGCGGGGCCCGCGGCGGAGCCGGACGGCGGCGTCTGCGGAGGAGCGCTCGGCGGTTCCGACCCGGCGGATCCCTTATCGAGCGAAATCGCCATGATAACGGCGATAGTAGGTCAGAACGCGCTCTACGTAAGCCCGCGTCTCGCGGTAGGGCGGAATGCCGCCGTGGCGATCGACGGCAGTGGGGCCCGCGTTGTAGGCGGCAAGGGCGCGGCTGAGATCGCCATAGCGGTCGATCATCGCGCGCAGGTAGGTGGTGCCGCCGAGCACGTTCTGCGTCGGCTCGAAGGGGTCGTTCACCTGCAGACTCGCCGCCGTCTCGGGCATCAGCTGCATCAGACCCTGCGCGCCCTTGCGCGAGACGGCGCGGGAATCGAAGGCCGACTCGGCGGCGATCACGGCCTTGATCAGCGCCGGCGGCAGCCCCTGGCTCTCCGCGGTCTCGGCGATCAGCACGTCGTAGGCCCGCGACCGGGGCGCACGGTAGCTGCGGTTGACGTGGATGTTCGCCACCGGCTGGAACCGCTTGTCCCCTCGGGGCACGTTCGTGTAGTGGGTGACCCCGTGCTCGTCGACGAAGGCGTAGATCGTGCGGCCGCCCGCTCGGGCCGGCGCCGCAGGAGCGCAGAGCACGGCGCACACCAGGACCGCGCCGAGGACCCCCCCACGGGGGATTGCTCTGCGGACGCGCGCACGGATAGAATCGCGGGCTCCCATATCCCGGCCATTATCGGCGCGTCAAGAGCCCTTCATGAGACGCAGGCCAGGCGGTTCTCCCGTGACGAAGACCCCCGCGACCCCGATCCGCAGCGATGTCCTCGTCCTCGGTAGCGGAATTGCGGGTCTGTTCTACGCCCTGCGCGTGGCCGAGCTCGGCACCGTGGCGATCGTCACGAAGAAGCGGGCGGCGGACTCGGCCACCAACTGGGCCCAGGGCGGGATCGCCGCAGTCCAGGACCGGGACGACTCCTTCGACGCCCACGTGCGGGACACGCTCGTGGCCGGCGACGGTCTGTGCCGCGAGCCGGTCGTGCACCGCGTGGTGGAGCGCGGTCCGGCGATGATCGACGCGCTGCTCAAGCTCGGCGCCGACTTCGACGTCTCGGCGCTCCCGCCGGCGCCCGGGCAGTCGGGCTTCGATCTGGGGCGCGAGGGCGGTCACTCCCACCGACGCATCCTGCACCACCGCGACGCCACCGGGCGCGAGATCGAGCGCGTGTTGCTCTCGCGCGCCCGCGCGCACCCGAACATCACCGTCTTCGAGGACCACTGCGGCGTGGACCTGCTGACCACCGCGAAGCTCGGCTGGAGCGGTCCGAACCGCGCGCTCGGCGCCTACGTGCTCGACGATCGGGGCCGGGTGATCCCCTTCCAATCGCGGATCACGATGCTCGCCACCGGCGGCGCGGGCAAGGTGTATCTCTACACGAGCAACCCGGACATCGCCTCGGGCGATGGCATGGCGATGGCCTACCGGGCCGGTGCGACGCTGGCGAACATGGAGTTCGTCCAGTTCCACCCCACCTGCCTCTACCATCCCCAGGCGAAGTCCTTCTTGATCAGCGAGGCGGTGCGGGGCGAGGGCGGGATCCTCCGCACCCAGGACGGCGAGGCCTTCATGGAGGGCCTGCACGAGCTCGCCGACCTGGCCCCGCGCGACATCGTGGCGCGCGCGATCGACGCCGCCCTCAAACGGACGGGCGACCAGTGGGTGCTGCTCGACATCACCCACCGCGACGCCGACTACCTGCGCGAGCGCTTCCCGAACATCTACCGCCGCTGCCTCGAGTTCGGCGTCGACCTGACCCGCGAGCCGATCCCCGTGGTGCCCGCGGCGCACTACTGCTGCGGGGGGGTCGCGACCGACCTGGCCGGGGAGACCGACGTCGCCAACCTGTTCGCCGCCGGCGAGGTGGCGTGCACCGGCCTCCACGGCGCCAACCGCCTGGCCTCGAACTCCCTGCTCGAGGCGCTGGTCTTCGCGGACGCGGCGGGCGCGGCCACGCGCGCCCGCTGGTCGGACCAGCCCGCCGACGAGCGCGACGTGCCGGCCTGGGAGGAAGGCGACGCGACCGCCAGCGACGAGGCGGTGGTCATCACCCAGAACTGGGACGAGATCCGCCGCTTCATGTGGAACTACGTCGGGATCGTCCGCAGCGACCGGCGCCTGGCCCGGGCTCAGCACCGGATCGAGCTGCTCCAGGGCGAGATCACCGACTACTACTGGAACTCGCACGTGACGCCCGATCTGATCGAGCTGCGCAACCTGGCGACGGTGGCCGAGCTGGTGATCGAGTGCGCTCGGCACCGCCTGGAGAGCCGCGGCCTCCACTACAACGTCGACCACCCGTCCCACGACGACGCGCACTTCCTGGCCGACACGCACGTGCGCCGGGAGCTCTAGTCCTCGGCGGTGACGTAGGCCGAGGTGATGCCGCCGTCGACGAGGAAGGTGGTCCCGTTGACGTAGGAGGCGTCGTCCGAGGCCAGGAACAGCACGGCGCGCGCGATTTCGGTCGCCTGGGCCAGACGGCCCATCGGCACGTGCACGAGCCGTCGCGCGCGCGCCGCCGGGTCGGCGAGCAGCACCTGGAGCAACGGCGTGTCGACCGGCCCCGGGCACAGCGCGTTGGCGCGGATGCCCTGCTTCGCGTAGGCGACCGCGATCTCGCGCGTCATCGCGAGCACGCCACCCTTGCTGGCCGTGTAGGCGATCTGGGCGGTCGCGGCGCCCATCACCGCCACGAAGGAGGCGGTGTTGATGATCGATCCCCCCCCCGCGCGCAGCAGCGCGGGGATGCCGTACTTGCAGCCGAGGAACACGCCCTTCAGGTTCACGTCGATGACGCGCTCCCAAACCGCCTCCGGAGTGTCCACGGGCAGGCCATCCTCGTCCGGGAAGATGCCGGCGTTGTTGAACAGGACGTGGAGCGCGCCGTAGGTGCGCTCGGCCTCGGCCACCGCCGACTCCACGGCGGTGGCGCGAGCGACGTCGACGGCGACGCAGTGGGCCTGCCCCCCGGCGTCGGCGATCTCCGCGACCGTGCGGCTGGCGCTCTCCTCGTCGCGGTCCGCGACCACGACATTGGCGCCCTCGGACGCGAACAGGAGCGCCGTCTCGCGACCGATCCCGCTCCCGGCGCCGGTGATCAGCGCCGTGCGGCCCTCGAGCTTCCCGGCCCCCCTGGACGCCATCGCGCGGCAGGGTAGCCGGGGCGACCGGCCGCCGCTGCGCGCGGCGCGCCCGGACTCAGCGCAGCTCGATCATCCCGCCGTCGACGAGCGATTGGAGCGCCCGGAAGATGTCCGAGTCGGGCTCGGGGATCACCTCGAGGGCGCGCTGCACGGTGAAGCCCGCGTGGGCGAGGTCGAGCAGCGCCTCCTCCACCTTGCTCAGCACGCCGTCGAAGGTCCCCGCCTCGCCCCCGTGGCAGGCCACCAGCCGGGCCTGCAAGGGGAAGCTGCCCGCCTCGCGCCTCCCCTCGTCGATCTGGCGCACGGCGTCGAAGACGGCCGCCTGCAGCGGGAAGGGCGGATCGGGGTGGTCCACCTCCTCCACCGTGCCGTGGAACTCGAAGGACCCCTCCTTCCAGCTGAGCATGCGCACGAGCGCCTTCATGCCCGTCGCGGCTCCCAGACGCACGGTGCGCATCAGGTTGCCCTCGAAGCAGATCAGGCCCTCCTCCTCGCCGCGACGCAGCACGATCGTTCCGCGCGGCGCGGTGGAGGCGAACATCTGCACGATGCTCTGGGGTCCGAGCTCGGCGATCGGTCCCGTGATCCCCCCGAGCTGCCGGGTGTTCTCGGCGCCCTGGAGCGCCTCCACGAAGCGCTCCACCGTCGGTCGCTGGGGTTCGGTGAGCTCGAAGTGCACGGCGATCGCCGTGACGCGGCCGCCCGACTTCACCTGGCGTACCACGACGCCTTCCACCTCGAGCTCGTGGTCGATCGCGGGGTGGCGGATCCCCACGCGTACCCGTTCGCCGAGATCGACGGAGCCCTCGCTGAGACCGATCAGCACGCCGCTGTGCGAGAGGTTGCGCGTGCGGCCCGCGAGGGTTCCCCTCGCCGTCTCGATCCGCGCGGCAACGCGCACGGCCTTGCGCGGCGCGCGCCGCTCCTCGTCGTCGGAGGGCGGCGGCGGAGGGCCGATGTCGACGCATAGCGGCGCCAGGCGGTCGCGCAGATCGCCGGGCGACGCGAGGAACTGCACCGCAACGCCCGGCCGACCGCCGACATCGGCGAGCTCGGCGGGCACGATGTGGACGACCTCACCTTCGAGATCGATGTCGCGACGACACCACGCGAGGCGCAGGCGCACCACCACGATCTCGCGCGGCTCGAAGCGCTCGCTGGTGGCCACGAACACACCGCCGCTCGAGAGATTGGCCTGATAGTCGCGCGTGAACGCCTCGCCGGCCTCGTAGCCGACGCACAGCACCCGGCCATTACCCGTCACGTAAACGTCCCCACCCCAGAGCTATCGGCGGCACGTCCGCAACTCTTGGGGGGGAAGCCGAGTAGTTTGGCGGGGTTCCGGCGCGCCGGGGGCCCTCGGGCCCAGCCTGACTCCCCTGGGGGGCCTGGGGCCGCCCGGAACGCGCGTCAGATGCGCTCCAGGTAGCGGGCGCGCTCCACGTCGCTCACCCGGGCGTCCACCCGCCGCTGCTCGGTGCGGGAGAAGTGGAGCAGGTGCGCGACGACCTCCTCGCCGAACGCCGCGCGGGCGAAGACGCTCTCCTCGAGGGCCGCCGCCGCCTCGGGCAGGCTGGCGGGCACCTGGGCCAGCCCGGTCGCGGCGTACACGTCGCCGGCGAACGCGGGGCCGGGCTCCAGACCGCGCGCGAGACCATCGAGTCCCGCCGCGAGCAGCGCCGCGTAGGCGAGGTAGGGATTGGCATCCGCCCCGGGGATCCGGCACTCGACGCGCAGCGAGGCGCCCTCCCCCACCACCCGGAAGCCCGCGGTGCGGTTGTCGTAGCTCCAGGCGATGCCAGTCGGCGCGAAGGTTCCCGGCCGGTAGCGCTTGTAGCTGTTGGGGTTCGGCGCGAGCAGCAGCGTGATCTCGCGCGCGTGGGCGAGCAGGCCGCCGAGGAAGTGGCGAAACGCCTCCGAGCTCGACACGCCGGTCCCCTCCAAGGGGTGCGAACCCGCGAAGGTCGGCTCGTCGGAGTGGCTCCACAGACTCGTGTGCACGTGCAGACTGCTGCCGGCGAGGTTCTCGTCGAATTTCGCCATGAAGGTGAGCGAGTGCCCCGAGCGCGCGGCGATCTCCTTCGCCGCCAGCTTGTAGATCACATGGCGGTCGGCCATCTCGAGCGCTTCGGCGTAGCGCAGGTTGATCTCGTGCTGGCCCGGCCCCCACTCGCCCTTGCTGAACTCCACCTCGATGCCCGAGGCGTCGACACCCGCGCGGATCGCACCCACGACGTCTTCGACGAAGGTCCCCGAGAGGACGTGATAGTCCTCGACGTAGCGCTGGGTCGGGACCAGGTTGCGGTAGCCCTTCGCGTGGGCCGCGGCGTAGTCGTCGCGCAGCAGGAAGAACTCGAGCTCGCTGCCCATGCGCGCCTGGAGCCCCTGCGCGGCCAGGCGGGCCAGCTGACGCTGGAGGATGCGCCGCGGCGAGACCTCGACCGGCTCTCCTCCCTCGCGGAAGGCGTCGCACAGGACGATCGCCGTGCCCTCCTGCCACGCGGCCCGACGCAGGGTGGAGAGATCGGGCACGGCGTGGAGATCCCCGTAGCCCGTGTCCCAGCTGGCGAACGCGTAGCCGGGCGTCGGGTCCATCTCCATGTCGCAGGCGAGGAGATAGTCGCAGACGTGCATGCCCGCGAAGGCCACCTCGTCGAGGAAGAAGCGCGTAGTGATGCGCTTCCCGACCAGTCGGCCGAACACGTCCGGCAGCGCGGTGACGACGGTGTGGATGCCGCCCGAGGCGGCCTCTGCTTCCAGCGCTTCGAGGTCGAGCCGGCCCCGCGCGGGGTCAGGCATCACTCGGGTCCACCGGACGGAACAGCGAGAGCTGCGGCGGCGGTCCCTCTTCCGCGGGCTCGACGGGGTACTCGTCGGAGAAGCAGGCGTCGCAGAAGCCGTGCTTGAGCCGACCCCCGCAGCGCCGGAGTCCCTCGAGCGTCAGGTAGCCGAGCGAGTCGGCACCCATCATCTCGCGGATCTCGTCGGTGCTGTGGCGGTGCGCGATCAGCTCCTCGCGCGTGGGCGTGTCGATGCCGTAGTGGCAGGGCCCGATCGTCGGCGGCGAGGAGATGCGCAGGTGCACCTCGTGGGCGCCGGCTGCCCGGATCATGCTCACGATCTTGGTGAGCGTGGTGCCGCGAACGATCGAGTCGTCCACCAGCACGACGCGCTTTCCCTGGAGCACGCCGCGCACGGCGTTGTGCTTCACCTTGACGCCGAAGTGGCGGATCGACTGGGCGGGCTCGATGAAGGTCCGCCGCACGTAGTGGTTGCGGATCAAGGCCTGCTCGTAGGGGATGCCGGCCTCCTCGGCGAAGCCGAGCGCGGCCGTGTTCCCCGAGTCGAGCACCGGGACCACGACGTCGGCCGACACCGGGTGCTCGCGCGCCAACGTGCGCCCGAGCTCCTTGCGGAAGTCGTAGACGTTGTGGCCGTTGAGGTTCGAGTCCGGGCGGGCGAAGTAGATGTGCTCGAAGATGCAGAAGGACTCGGGCTCGCTGCGGAAGGGCCGCAGCGTGCGCAGACGTCCGCGGCGGATCACGACCACCTCGCCGGGCTCGAGGTCACGCTCGTGGCTGGCGCCGATCAGGTCGAGGGCGCAGGTCTCGCTGGCGGCGACCCAGGCGCCGTCGAGACGACCGAGGGAGAGCGGCCGGAAGCCCCGCGGATCGCGGGCGGCGACCAGTGCGTCCTGGGTCATCATCACCAGGCTGAAGGCCCCCTTGAGCCGGGACAGCGCGTCGATCAGGCGCTCCTCGGGCTGGCGCTCCCGCGAGCGCGCGAGCAGCTGGACGATCACCTCGCTGTCGGCCGTCGTGCTGAAGATCGCGCCCCGACCCTCGAGCTCGCGCCGGATCGGCAGGGCGTTCACGATGTTGCCGTTGTGCGCGATCGCGATCGGACCCGCGTCGGTGGTGGCGCAGAAGGGCTGCGCGTTCACCAGCGAGCTGCCGCCCGCCGTCGAGTAGCGCACGTGGCCGATCGCGTTGCGTCCCTCGAGCTGCTCCAGGATCCGCTCGTTGAACACGTCGGCGACGAGTCCCATGCCGCGGTGCACGGCCTGGGGGCGGCTCCCGCCCGGATTCGACACGATGCCGGCGCTCTCCTGCCCACGGTGCTGGAGCGCGTAGAGAGAGAGGTAGACGATCTTCGCCGCCTCGGAATGCCCGTGGACGCCCGCCACGCCGCACTCGTCGTGGAAGCGATCGTCCAGGTGGGCCTCCACCAGCCGCGCCAGCTCGTCTCGGGTCATCCTCATGGCCATCAACCCTCCTGGAGACGTCGCGGAATCGCGTCGCGCCAGATCGCCTGGAGCTCGTCGATCGGCTCGTCGAGCCAGGGGTGCCTCCCCGGCGCTCCCACCCGCAGCCGCTCGCCGCCCGTCTCTCCCACGCGCGCTGCGGGAACGCCGCGCTCGCGGGCCAGAGCGAGCAGTCGCTCGGCGTCGTCGGTCGCGGCGATCACCCGTCCGGTGGACTCACCGAAGAGCAGGGCGTCGGGCCGCAGGCGGTCGGCGAGCTCCACGCAAGCGCCGACCCGGCGCGGTCCGGTGAAGCAGCACTCCGCCAGGGTCACCGCGAGGCCTCCCTCGGAGACGTCGTGCGCCGAGGCGATCACACCCGCCGCCACGCCCTCGACCAGGAGCGCCACCAGACGTCGCTCGTGCTCGAGATCCACCTGCGGCGGCGCGCCGCGCTCGAGCCCGCGGCGACGAGCCAACCACTCGCAGCCGCCGAGCTCCTCGCGGTTCTCTCCGAGCAGGACGATCGCCTGTCCCTCCCGGGCGAAGTGGGAGACCGCGTGGCGCGTCCAGTGCTCGAGGACGCCGACCGCAGCGATCGCGGGGGTCGGGAAGATCGCGCGGCCCGAGGTCTCGTTGTAGAGCGAGACGTTGCCCGACACCACCGGCGTGCCCAGCGCCCGCGCCGCGTCGCCGAGTCCGCGCGTGGCCTCGGCGAACTCCCACATGATCTCGGGCCGCTCGGGATTGCCGAAGTTGAGACAGTTGGTGAGCGCGAGCGGACGCGCCCCGGTGCACGCCACGTTGCGCACCGCCTCGGCGACCGCCGCCACCGTGCCGACGTAGGGATCGAGCCAGCACCAGCGCGGATTGCAGTCCACCGACATCGCCACGGCGAGCTCGGTGGCGGTGCCGTCCTCGCGCTTCACGCGCACCAGCGCGGCGTCTCCACCCGGCCCGATCACCGTGTTGCCCTGCACGAGCTGGTCGTACTGGCGGTAGATCCACTGCTTCGAGCCGAGGCCCGGGGTGTCGAGCAGCGCGCGCAGCGCGCCGGGCAGGTCGGCTTCGGGCGCCACCGAGGCCGGGTCCAGCTTCTGGCGCTCGAGGTGGTCGGCGGGCTCGCGGACCGGACGATCCAGCTCCGGACTCTGGTGGGCGACGGGCGCGACGGGAATATCCACGACCTGCTCGCCGTGCCAGCGGATCCGCATCCGGCCGTCGTCGGTGACGCGCCCGACCACCACCGCGTCGAGGTCCCAGCGCTCGAAGATCCGGCGCACCTCGTCCTCCCGGCCGGAGCGCGCCACCAGCAGCATCCGCTCCTGGCTCTCGGAGAGCAGCAGCTCGTAGGGCGTCATTCCGCGCTCGCGCTGGGGAACCCGGTCGAGGTCGAGCTCGATGCCGGTGCCCGCGTTGCTGGCCATCTCGAAGGAAGAGCAGGTCAGGCCGGCGGCGCCCATGTCCTGGATGCCGACGATCGCGTCGGTGCGCATCAGCTCCAGACACGCTTCGATCAGACACTTCTCCGTGAAGGGATCGCCGACCTGCACGGTGGGCCGCTTCGCCTCGCTCTCCTCGTCGAACTCGGCCGAGGCGAGCAGACTGGCGCCGTGGATGCCGTCGCGGCCGGTCTTGCTTCCGACGTAGATCACCGGATTGCCGACACCGCTGGCCTTGGCGAGGAACACCCGCTCGGCCTCGACCACGCCGAGATTGAAGGCGTTCACCAGGATGTTGCCCCGGTAGCACTCGTGGAAGCCGGTCTCGCCTCCGACCGTCGCGACGCCGACCGGGTTGCCGTAGCCGCCGATCCCTTCGACCACGCCCCGCAGCAGGTAGCGGTGCAGCGGATCCTCGAGGGGTCCGAAGCGCAGCGCGTCGAGGGACGCGATCGGTCGCGCTCCCATCGTGAAGACGTCGCGCAGGATCCCGCCGACGCCGGTGGCGGCTCCCTGGCGCGGCTCGATGAAGGACGGGTGGTTGTGGCTCTCGATCTTGAACACCACGGCGAGACCGTCGCCGATCGCCACGACCCCGGCGTTCTCGCCCGGCCCCTGGAGGACGTGGGGCGCCTCGGTGGGCAGCCGCTTCAGGTACTTCTTGCTCGATTTGTAGGAGCAGTGCTCCGACCACATCACCGAGAAGATGCCGAGCTCGGGGAAGGTCGGCGTGCGGCCCAGGATCGCCCCGATCTGCGCGTACTCCTGGTCGGTCAGGCCGTGCTCGCGGGCCAGGACGAGATCGACGGTGGGCTCGATCCGACCGCTCATCGCCGCGCTCCGCTCACCGCGTCGAGCAGCGAGCCCAGGATCACTCGTCCGTCCTCGCCGCCCAGCCCGCCCTCCACAGCGTGCTCCGGGTGCGGCATCAGGCCGAGCACGTTGCCGCGCTCGTTGGTCACCCCGGCGATGTTCGCGAGGCTGCCGTTGGGATTCGCCTCGGCCGTGGTGCGTCCCTCGGCGTCGACGTAGCGGAGCAGCACCTGGCCCCGCTCCTCCAACCGGGCGAGCTGCTCCGGCGGGGCGTGATAGGCCCCCTCCCCGTGCTTGATCGGCAGCCGGAGCCGGTCTCCGACCGCCGCCCGGCTGGTGAAGGGCGGGCGCGCGTGCTCCACGCGGACGTGCACGAAGTCGCACACGAAGTGCAGGTGGTGGTTGCGGACGAGCGCCCCGGGCAGGAGCCCCGCCTCGCACAGGATCTGGAAGCCGTTGCAGATCCCGAGTACGGGCCCCCCGGCCTCGGCGAAGCGGCGGACGTCGGCCATGATCGGCGAGAACCGGGCCATCGCCCCGCAGCGCAGGTAGTCGCCGTAGGAGAAGCCTCCGGGCACGAGCACGGCCCGGGTCTCCGCCGGCAGCGCCGGGTCCTTGTGCCAGGCCAGGCGCGCGTCGGCGCCGAGCACCGACTTCAGCGCGAACTGCAGGTCGCGGTCGTCGTTCGAGCCCGGCAGCTGAATGACCGAGAACATCGGGGGGACCCTCGGACGTCGGGGCGTCCGGCATGGGGGCGCCCGCTCGCAGGTGGCGGAGGTGCGCAGGTGGCGGCGGGACCGGGGGGCTGTGCGGGGAAGCAGCGAGTCTACCGGCGGCCCGAGGCCCGAACAAGCCGCCGCTTGCGGCGCGCGAACCCGGGTCTGTACGATGCGGCGACCCCGGGCGCCGCCCGCCGCAACTCCGAGGCATCCCCCCATGGGCACCGATCCCCAGCTCCTGCGCGACCAGTGCAGCCGTACGCTCGAGCGCACCGACTTCCCGAAGCTCGGGCGGCGCGAAGAGGGCAAGGTTCGCGACAGCTACATCGCGGGCGACCGGCGCACGATCGTCGTCACCGACCGCGTCAGCTGCTTCGACGTCGTCGTCGGGACTCTCCCCTTCAAGGGCCAGGTGCTGAACCAGCTGGCCGCGTTCTGGTTCGAGCGCACGAAATCGATCTGCGCGAACCACCTGATCGCCGTCCCCGATCCCTGCGTGTCGGTGGTGCGCGAGCTGCGGCCGATGCCGGTGGAGTTCGTGATGCGCGGCTACCTGACCGGCTCGAGCCCGACGTCGATCTGGACCGCCTATGCGAAGGGAGAGCGCCGCTACTGCGGACACGTGCTGCCCGAGGGCATGAAGGCCCACGAGCCGCTGCCCGAGCCCCTGCTCACCCCGACCACCAAGGCCGAGAAGGGCGAGCACGACGAGCCGATCTCACGGGAGGAGATCATCGCGCGCGGCACCCTCGACGCGGACACCTACGACGCCGCCGCGGCGCTGTGTCATGCGCTCTTCGCCGAGGGCCAGCGCTGGGCGGCCAGCCGCGGCCTGATCCTCGTCGACACCAAGTACGAGATCGCTCGGCAGCCCGGCGGCGGCTTCGTCGTGGTCGACGAGATCCACACGCCCGACTCCTCGCGCTACTGGTACCGCGACCGCTACGAGCGCGCTCTCGCCGAGGGCCGCGTCCCCGAGGCCCTCGACAAGGAGTACGTGCGGCGCTGGCTGGGCGAGAAGGGCTACCGGGGCGACGGTCCGCCGCCAGCCCTGCCCCTCGACGTGCGCTGCGAGGCGTCGCGTCGCTACATCGAGGCCTACGAGCAGATCACCGGACGCGACTTCGAGCCCGACACCGAAGATCCGAGCAAGCGCATCGCGAGGAATCTCGGCATCACGTGAGCGCCAGCACTCCCCCCGACGGCGGACTCCCGCCCCCTTTCGTCGAGTCGGTGTTCCACCCTTCGGACTTCAGCGAGGCGAGCGAGGTGGCCTTCGCCCACGCGCTCGCGATCGCCCTGATCCGCGGCACCGAGCTGACGATCCTCCACGCCGGCGGCAGTCTCCAGGAGAACTGGAGGCGATTTCCGGCGGTGCGCCGCACGCTCGAGCGCTGGGGCCTGCTGGAGCCCGGCAGCCCCCGGCGCGCCGTCTTCGAGGAGCTCTCGGTTCGCGTCACCAAGATCAACGCCGGGGGCAGCCCACTGCACGCGACCCTCGAGTTCGTGCGCGAAGAGGAGCCCGACCTCGTCGTGCTCGCCACGGAGGGGCGCGACGGGCTCGCCCGCTGGCTGCAGCCGTCGACCGCTCAGCGCATCGCGCGCCGCACCGGCACGATGACGCTGTTCGTGCCCGCCGGCTGCCGACCGCTGGTGCACCCGGCAGACGGCCACCTCCAGCTGGAGAGCATCCTGCTCCCCGTCGCTCACAGCCCCAGCTCGGCCCGGGCGTCGATCTACGCGACGCGGGCGGCGGCGGCGCTCGGCGAGGGATCGGTCCGGATCACCCGGCTGCACGTGGGAGACGATCCCTTCCCGGAGGTCCCTCTCCCCGACGGAGCGGCATGGAGCTGGCACGAGGAGCGCCGCTCGGGCGACCCGGTGGAGCAGATCGTCGCTGCGGCGACGGCGGCCCACCTGGTCGTGATGCCCACCGACGGCCGCGACGGCTTCCTCGACACGTTCCGGGGAAGCCACACCGAGCGCGTCCTGCACCAGATCGACTGCCCGCTGCTGGCCGTGCCGAGTCTCTGAGCGACGCGCGGCGCGGATCCTCCCGAGAGGTCGTCTCCACTACACCTCGGCCGCCGTATCGCCGATCGGACTGGCGCGTGTATGTCCGGAGGGCGGCCCATGCGCAGGCTGGCGAATCTGCTGATCGCGATACTGATGGCCTCGACCGCGCTTCCCGCGGTGGCTGCGACGATCGGCTACTGGCGCTTCGAGGTGGACGACGACGCGAGTCTCGACGGGCTCGACTCGCCGAACGAGCTCGCCTTCGGAACCCCCTTCGTCTCGAGTGAAGCGTCACTGGACGGCTCCAACCTCCCGGTCGGGATCGTCCCGCTGGGCAGCGCTCCCAACAATTTCAGCGTCGCATCGCGCTTCCAGGGTGGCGCCGCGGGAATCAACGCCTCCGCGGCCTGGTACAACGAGCTGCTCGTCACCAGCATCACCGTCGAGTTCTGGGCGCGCACGATCGAGAGCGTCGCGACGCCCTTTCGCTGGACCAGCGGGGGACTCGACGGCATCCTGATCTCCGATCCCAACAGCCTCGACGTGACCTGGCACGTGAACGTGGGCGGCACGCCGACCGCGTTCACGATGTCCAACCTCGACAACATGGACGCGAGCTGGAGCCACTACGCGTTCACCTACGACGAGGTCTCGGGCATGGCCGTCTTCTGGGTGGACGGCGTCCCGGTCCAGTCGGTCGACGGCCCCGACAACGCCCCGCTCGTGCTGGTCCCCGGAACTCCGCTGGAGATCGGCGTCCTGATGGACTACGCGAGCGCGGGCCAGGGAACGATGGACGAGGTCCGCCTCAGCGGCACGTCGCTCCCGAGCACGGGCTTCCTGGTCCCCGAGCCTGCGACGGGATGTCTCCTCGGACTGGGCCTCGCGGCGTTCGCGGCGGCCGGCCGTCGGCGCTCTAGCTCTCGGCGGGCTCGTCCTCGAGGATGCGCACGATCGCGTAGTCCTCGATGACCGGGTTGGCGAGCAGCTTTCCACACAGCTCCTCGACCAGACGGCGCGCCTCGCCCTCGGAGGCGGCGTCGACGTCGATCTCGAAGAGCTTCCCCTGGCGCACGCCCTGGATCGCCTCGTAGCCGAGCTGCGCGCTCGCGTTCCGGATCGCCTTGCCCTGGGGATCCAGGACGTCGGCCTTCAGCGTCACGTGGACCAGCGCCTTCACGAGCCCTCCTCCTCCGCGTCGGCGAGCGCCAGCGTGCGCTCGAAGATGGCGTCGACGTGGCGCAGCGCCTCGTCGAGGCTGAACGCGCGCTCGATCTCGTCCTTTCCCAGAACGCGCGCGATCCGCGGGTCGGCGAGCACGCGCTCCTGGAGCGATCCGCCGAGATCCCAGGTGTCCATGGCGTGCTGCTGCACCAGCGCGTAGGCCTCCTCCCGCGTCAGGTCCTTCGCCGTCAGCTCGAGCAGCAGCGTTCCACTGAAGGCGAGGCCGCGGGTGAGCGCGAGGTTCTCGCGCATGCGCTCAGGGAACACGACCAGCGTATCCACCAGCCCGGTCAGGCGGTGCAGCATGAAGTCGACGGTCACGCAGGCGTCCGGGATCACGATCCGCTCGACCGAGGAGTTGCTGATGTCGCGCTCGTGCCACAGGACCTGGTTCTCGAGCGCGGCGGAGGCGTAGCCGCGGATCACCCGGGCGAGGCCGCTCACGTTCTCGAGCCGCCAGGGATTGCGCTTGTGGGGCATCGCCGAGGAGCCCTTCTGCCCCGCGCCGAACTCCTCTTGCACCTCGCGCACCTCGGTGCGCGCCAGGTGGCGCAGCTCGACGGCAATCTTCTCACAGGTCGACGCGACGAGCGCGAGCACGCCGATGAAGGCGGCGTGGCGGTCGCGCTGCACCACCTGGGTCGCCGCGGGCTCGAAGCCGATTCCCAGCCGCGCGCACACGGCCACCTCGACTTCCGGCGGCAGGTGGGCGAAGGTCCCGACGGCGCCCGAGATCTTCCCCACCGCGGCCTCCGCCAGCGCCCGCCCGAGGCGCACGCGCTGGCGCCGCATCTCCTCGGCGAACACGAGCAGCTTCAGCCCGAAGGTAGTGGGCTCGGCGTGTACACCGTGGGTGCGGCCGATGCAGGGCGTGTGCTGGAATTCGCGCGCCCGCCGCACCAGCACCCGCCGCAGACGCTCCACGTCTTCCAGCAGAATCCTCCCGGCGTCGCGGATCTGCAGGGCGAGCGCGGTGTCGAGCACGTCGCTCGAGGTCATGCCGTAGTGGATGAAGCGCGAGGCGGGACCGACGTGCTCGGCCACGTTGGTGAGGAAGGCGATCACGTCGTGGCGGACCTCGGCCTCGATCTCCGCCACCCGCGCGGGATCCACCGCCGCCTTGGCCTGGATCGTCGCCAGCGCGTCGGGCGGAATCAGGCCCCGCTCGGCGTGCACCTCGCACACGGCGAGCTCCACCTCGAGCCAGCGCGCGTACTTCCCCTCCTCCGAGAAGATGCCCGCCATCTCCGGACGTGAGTAGCGTTCGATCACGTCACGACTCCGTCGAACCCCGTCAGCCTGCGCGCAGGAACACGTAGAAGAGCATGGTGTAGTACATCACGGGGATCGCCAGCAGCGGTGAATCGATCCGGTCCAGCACGCCACCCATGCCCGGCAGCACGGCGCCGGCATCCTTCACCTGGGCGTCCCTCTTGAGCAGCGACTCGACGAGGTCGCCGACGATCGCCACGACCGACAGGATGACACCGAAGCCGACCGCGGCCACCCAGCCGAACACCTGGGAGAGCGAGGGCCACCACAGGTCGAAGATCCCCTTGAAGACGAGACCGCTCAGGGTTCCGCCCACGACGCCCCCGATCGCGCCTTCGACCGTCTTCCCCGGACTGATCCGGGGCGCCAGCTTGTGCTGGCCGTAGGCGCGACCGGCGAAGTAGGCCCCGGCGTCGCTCCACACCACCACCGCCAGGGTGAAGGTGAGCAGGAAGGCCCCTGTGTCGTCGACGATCCCGATCCGACTCGCCTGCAGCTCTCCGTAGCGGGCGAGGATCACGCGGTGGAACTCGCGCAGCACGACCGCGTGGGAGAGCAGCCAGCCGACGTAGAAGATCCCGAAGAACGTGCCCGAGATGCTGGCGAGCGCCTCGCTGATCTGGCGGCGCCCGAGCTGGAGGAACATCACCACGAGCAGGGTCACCGTCATCAGGACGGTCGAGTGGTATTCGTTGCCGAGATAGGCGACGACCGGGAGCGCCGCCCCGGCGGCCAGCCCGAAGCCGACGATCGGGTGGGCGCCCTTATCCTCGATCAGCCCGTAGAACTCCCGCTGGGCGAGCAGGGTGATGACGACGACCGTCCCCAACACCCAGAGCCCCCCCTCCGCGATCGCCCAGAGCACCCAGGGCACCAGCACCGACGCGGTGAGCAGACGCGCCTGCAGATCGGTGAGCCGGCGCTTCCGTCCGCCCTCCCCGGCCGACCGCGTGGGCGGAAGCGGGTGCACCGGCTCGCGACCGCCGCGCATCGGCTCGCTCACGAGGCGCTCCCGCCCGACGCTCCGCCCGCGGCCGCGGTGCCGGTGTGGCCGAAGCCGCCGGTGCCGCGCGCGGTGTCGTCCAGGCACTCGACTTCGACGAAGCGCGCGTCGGACACCGGCGCCACCACCAGCTGGGCGACGCGCTCGCCGCGGCGCAGCGTCACCGGATCGCGGCCGGCGTTCATCACCAGCACCTGGAGCTCGCCGCGGTAGTCCGCGTCGATCGTCCCGGGCGCGTTGGGCAGCACCAGGCCGTGGCGCAGGGCGAGGCCGCTGCGCGGGCGCACCTGACCCTCGTGACCCGGCGGCACCGCAATCGCAAAGCCGGTGGGCACGAGGGCGCGGTCTCCGGGGGCCAGGAGCAGATCCTGCTCGAGCGCGGCGTGCAGATCGAAGCCCGCCGAGCCGGGCGTGGCCCGGGTCGGCAGGGGCAGGTCGCGCGCGCCCGGCAGCCGCGTGATCCGGATCGTGACGGGCGCGGCGGCCTGCGCCATTCGCCCCTACGACGCTCCGGCCGCGGCGTCGAGGAGCGCCTCCTTGCGCGAGAGCCGGATGCGACCCGAGGGGTCGATCTCGATGCACTTCGCCAGTACCTCGTCGCCCTCGCTCACCACGTCGGTGACCTTCTCGACCCGACCCTCGGCGAGGTGGCTGATGTGGATCAGCCCGTCGGTGCCCGGGAAGATCTCCACGAAGGCACCGAAGTCGGTGATCCGCTTCACCTTGCCCAGGTAGATGCGGTCGAGCTCCGCCTCCTGCGTGAGCTCGTTCACCATGCCCTCGGCGAGCTCGAGCGCGGCGGTGTCGGGCGAGAAGATCGTGACGATCCCGGTATCGTCGATGTCGATCTTCGTGCCCGTGGCGTCCTGGATGCCGCGGATCACCTTGCCGCCGGGCCCGATGATGTCGCGGATCCGATCGGGCTTGATCGTGATCATCTTCACCCGCGGCGCGTAGCGCGACAGCTCCGCCCGCGGCTTGAAGTCGACGAAGTCAGCGGCCGTCTCCTTCTCCATGCAGTCGAGGATGTGCAGGCGTCCCACCCGTGCCTGCTCGAGCGCGCGCTCGAGCACCTGCCAGTCGACGCTGCGGATCTTGATGTCCATCTGCAGCGCGGTGATGCCCGCGCGCGTGCCGGTGACCTTGAAGTCCATGTCGCCGAGGTGGTCCTCGTCGCCGAGGATGTCGGAGAGGATGGCCACGCGGTCGCCCTCCTCGATCAGGCCCATGGCGATGCCGGCCACCGGCGCCTGGAGCGGCACCCCTGCGTCCATCAGCGACAGAGTCCCGCCGCACACCGTGGCCATCGAGGAGGAGCCGTTCGACTCGAGGGTCTCGGACACGACGCGGATCGTGTACGGGAACGCCTCGAGGTCGGGCAGCACCGCCTGGAGGGCGCGCTCGGCGAGGTTGCCGTGCCCCACCTCGCGCCGCCCCGGGCCGCGCAGCATGCGCGCCTCGCCGACCGAGAAGGGCGGGAAGTTGTAGTGCAGGTAGAAGCGCTTGCTCGTGCGCTCGGTGAGGGCGTCGATCGTCTGCTCGTCGCTGTGGCCGCCCAGGGTGGTGAAGACCATCGCCTGGGTCTCGCCGCGCGTGAACAGCGCCACGCCGTGGGGGCGCGGGATCGGCCGCACCTCACAGGCGATCGGCCGGATCTCGTCGGTCTTGCGGCCGTCGATGCGCGCCCCATCGTCGAGGATGCGCTTGCGCATCAGCTCCGAGCGGAGGTCGTGCAGGGTCTCCTTGACGGCGCCCTGGAGGCTGCGCAGCGCCGCCTGGCGCTCCTCGATCGCCGCCAGGGTGTCCAGCTTCACCGGCTCGTTGCGGAACGCGGTGACGAAGCCCTCCACCACCTCCTTCTCGATGGTGGCGATCGCGGCGTAGCGCTCGTGCTTGGCGCGGATCGACACCGCCTCGGCCAGCTTCGCCTCGGCCTGACCGCGCACCTTCGCCGCGAGATCGCTGTGATCGGCCGGCTCCGGCATCGCGATCTTCGCCACCCCCACCTTCGCCTGGAGCGCTTCGATCGATCCGATCGCCTCCACGATCTCGCCGTGGGCGCGCTTCAGGCCGGCCAGGATCTCCGCCTCGGGAATCTGCTTCGCGCTTCCCTCGACCATGACCAGCGCGCCGCGGCTGCCGCAGACGACGAGATCGAGGTCGCTCTCGGTGACCTGCTCGCGGGTCGGATTGATGATCCAGCGGTCGCCGTCGACGCGACCCATGCGCACCGCGGCGATCGGACCCAGGAAGGGGATCTCCGAGATCGACAGCGCCGCCGACGCCCCGATGAAGGCCGGAATGTCCGGCGAGTTCTCGCCGTCGGCCGAGAGCACGGTCGCGACGATCTGCGTCTCGTCGTTGTACCCGTCCGCGAAGAGCGGCCGGATCGAGCGGTCGATGAAGCGCGAGACCAGGACCTCGCGGTCCGACAAACGGCCCTCGCGCTTGAAGAAGCCGCCGGGGATCTTCCCCGCCGCGGACGTCTTCTCGACGAAGTCGACCGTGAGCGGGAAGAAGTCGATGCCGGGTCGCGGCTGCGAATGGGTGGCCGTGACGAGCACCACCGTCTCGCCGTAGGTGACGAGCGCGGCGCCGTGGGCCTGCTTGGCCAGGCGGCCGGTCTCGATCGTCATGGATCGGCCACCGAATTCGAAGGTGACCGTTTCGGGTTGGAACCAGTAGTTCGGCATGTTGCCTTTGCATCTCCTCCCGGGCCGACGGAGTCGGGGACCGGGTGTGTTGGGGCGACGCTCGGGAGGTCGGCAGGAGACGCGCGGGAATGCGGAATCAGTGATGCGCGAAGCGGAGATCGATCGCTTCGCGTATGACGGACTTCCGCATTCCACTACGACGCACTCCACGTCGCCCGGAATGGTGGAGGCGCTCTCGCCTCCAGATGATGCGGCGGCTCGCTGGGAGCCGTCGCCGTAGGACCGCGCCGACTAGCGGCGAAGTCCCAACTTCTCGATCAGTGCCCGGTATCGGTCGGGCTCGGTCCTCCTCAGGTAGTTCAGGAGGCGTCGGCGCTGGCTCACCAGCTTGAGCAGCCCGCGGCGCGAGTGATGGTCCTTTGCGTGGACCTGAAAGTGCTGGGAGAGCCCGTTGATCCGCTCGGTGAGCAGCGCGACCTGAACTTCCGACGAACCCGTGTCCGAATCGTGCTGGCGATGGGCCTCGACGGTCTGTTGCTTCTGCGCGCTGGGAATCAACGTAACTTCCTCTGGTCGAGCATCGGTGTGCTCTTGAAACCGGTTGAGCATGAGCCCGGACCGGGACCGTGGGGGCGTCTCGCAACCCACTGGAAAAACTCTTGGAACGCCGGATTCTTGCAGAGCTACCGACGCCCCGCAAACGGCTCGAGCACGCGCAGCGGGCGCAGCCGGTGACCGGGCAGGAGCTCGAGGACGCCCACCACGAGCCCGGCGCCGTCGTGGGCCACGATCCGGGTGCCGGGGGCGTCCACCGGGCGCGACAGGGAGATCTCGGCGCCCCGCCCCACGGCCTGGATCTCGTGGGGATCGAGCCGCAGTGCCGGAAGCCCCAGCGCCTCGAGCGGCGACACGAGCCGCCGCGCGATCTCGCCCGAAGCCGCCTCCTCGCGCAGGGTCTCGGGAGACGAGGCCTGGTCGAGCGTGAACGGTCCACTGAGCGTCCGGCGCAGGTCCGCGAGGTGGGCGCCGCAGCCGAGCCGCTCCCCGAGGTCGGCGGCGAGCACGCGCACGTAGGTGCCCCCCGAGCAGTCCACCTCGATCTCCAGCCGCGGCGGGTCGTACTTGCGCAGGGCGAAGCGCTGGACCTGCACGGTCTTCGCCTCGCGCTCCACCTCGCGGCCCTCGCGCGCGAGCTTGTGCAGCGGCACGCCGTCCTTCTTCACCGCGCTGAACATCGGGGGAATCTGCGTCACCGCGCCGAGGAACTGCTGCATCGCCAGGATCACCTGCGCCTCGTCGGGCCACGGCCCGGCGTACTCGCGCAGCACGCGCCCCTCGGCGTCCAGCGTATCGGTCACCACGCCGAGTCGGATCGCGCCCGCGTAGCTCTTGCCGCGGTCCTGCACGTAGGGGACCAGCTTCGTCGCCGCGCGGATCGCGAGCGGCAGGACGCCGGTGGCCAGGGGATCGAGCGTGCCCAAGTGGCCGACGCGGCGAGTGCCGAGCCAGCCGCGCGCCGCGTCGACGACATCGTGGGAGGTCCAGCCCACCGGCTTGTCGACGACCAGGAATCCGGACGGTCCAGGCGCCTCCTCGGTCTTGCGTCTACGTCTGCGCGCCATCGTCGTCCTCTTCCCCTCGGCCCTCTCGACCGTGTCGCCCTTCTCGTCCCTCGGGCCCCTCGCCGGAGGGGTCGGGAACGGGCGCCACTTCGCGCAGCACGGTGAGCGTGCGGCTGCCCAACGCCAGCGACGGATCGTAGCGGAAGCGCAGCTCGGGCATCCTCTTGAGCGGCAGCTGCCCTGCCGCCCGATGGCGCAGGAAGTGCGCCGCGCTCTCCAGGCCCGCCTGGCAGCGCGCGATCCGCTCGGGATCCTCGTCGACGTCGAGCGCGCTCCAGAAGAGCAGCGCGCTCGAGAGATCCGGCGCGACGTCGGCGCGCGTCAGCGTGACGAGCCCGATGCGCGGGTCGGTCACGTCCTGCCGCAGGAGCCGCGCCACGAGGGACAGCAGCTCGCTCGCGACGCGCTCGGTTCGCCTCGACAGATCAGCCCTCCTCTTCCGACGCTCCGCGTCCGAAGGCGGCCGCCAGATCCTCGTCGGCCGACGGATCCCACGGCTGCTCCTCGTGCGGCAGATCGACGATCTGGACGTCGGCCGCGAGCACTCTCGCCAGATGCAGCTCCTCGATGAAGTCCTGGGCGCGCTCGAGCACCGAGCGCACCGTGGTGGCCTCGGCGCCGGCGGCGGCCAGGCCCAGGACCGCGTACTGCCAGGTGTCCTGCCCGCCGACCTCCGAGACCGCCAGATTGAAGCGGTTGCGGACCCGACGGGTGATCGATCGCACCACGCCCCGCTTCGCCTTGAGGGACTGGCACCCCTCGATGTGCAGCTCGACGACGCAGGCGCCGACGATCATTCGAGGGTCGCCGGCTTCTCCTCGAGCACGAAGGTCTCGATCACGTCACCGATCTTCACATCGTTGTAGCCATCGATGCCGATGCCGCATTCGAAGCCGGAATTCACCTCGCGCGCGTCGTCCTTGAAGCGCTTCAGCGAGCCGACGCGACCCTCGTAGACGACGACGCCGTCCCGGATCAGGCGGCAGGAGCCGCCGCGCCGGATCTTCCCCTCGGTAACCTGGCAGCCGGCGATCGTGCCCACCTTCGGAACGGTGAAGGTCTGGCGCACCTCGGCGCGGCCCTCGACCTGCTCGCTGATCGTGGGCGGCAGCAGACCCGCCATCGCCTTGCGGACATCGTCGACCACTTCGTAGATGATCTGATAGGTGCGGATCTCGACGCCCTGCCCCTCGGCGGCGCGGCGTGCGGCCGGGTCGGGTCGCACGTGGAATCCGATGATGATCCCGTCGCTCGCCTTCGCGAGCATCACGTCGGTCTCGGTGACGGCGCCGACGCCGGTGAGCAGCACGTCCACCTTCACCGCGTCCGTCGAGAGCTTGAGCAGCGAGTCGCGCAGAGCCTCGACCGACCCCTGCGTGTCGGCCTTGATCACCACCTTCAGCTCCTTGACGCCGCCGCCCTGGGCCTGGGCGAAGAGTTCGTCGAGGGAGACCCGCGGCGGCGCGGCCGCCGGGCGCTCGCGCTGATCGGATTCGCGGTGGGAGACGATGTCCTTGGCGACGCGCTCGCTCTCCACGACGTGGAACGCTTCCCCCGCGTCGGGCACGCCGTTGAGTCCGAAGATCTGGGTGGGAGCCGACGGACCGGCCTCCTTCATGCGCTGGCCGTTCTCGTCGTCCATCGCCCGGATCCGGCCCCAGTACCGCCCGACCACGACGATGTCCCCGCGCCGCAGCGTGCCGCTCTGGACGAGCGCCGTCGCGACCGGTCCCTTCCCCTTGTCGAGCCGCGCCTCCAGCACGATCCCCGAGGCGCGCTGATTCGGATCGGCGCGGAGCTCGAGCAGCTCCGACTGGAGCTGAATCATCTCGAGCAGCCGGTCGAGCCCGGTGCCCTTCGTCGCAGAGACTTCGACGCTGATCGTGTCGCCGCCGAACTCCTCGGGAACCAGCCCGTGCTCCATCAGCCGCTGCCGGATCTGCTGCGGATTCGCGCCGGGGAGGTCGCACTTGTTGATCGCGACGACGAGCGGGACGCCCGCGGCCCGGGCGTGCTCGATCGCCTCGATCGTCTGCGGCATCAGTCCCTCGGTCGCAGCCACGACCAGGATCACCAGGTCGGTCACGCGTGCTCCACGCGCGCGCATCTCGGTGAAGGCGGCGTGACCCGGCGTGTCGATGAAGGTGATCGCACCCTCGCCCACCCGAGCCTGATAGGCGCCGATGTGCTGGGTGATGCCGCCGGCCTCGCCGGCGACGACGTTCGCGTGGCGGATCGCATCGAGCAGCGACGTCTTGCCGTGGTCGACGTGTCCCATGACGGTCACCACCGGCGGCCGCAGCTCGAGCGCCTGTTCGTCGGCCTCGGAGGGCTGGTCGAAGTACTCCTGCTCCTTGAAGCCCGTGTCCTGCACCTGGAAGCCGAACTCGGAGGCCACCTTGGTGGCGATGTCGACGTCGATCTGCTGATTGATCGACACCATCGTGCCCAGGGCCATCAGGCGCCGCTGCACTTCGGGCGCCTTCGACCCCAGCTGATGGGCGAGCTCCCCGACGGAGATCGTGTTGTCGATGCGCAGGACCCGCTTCTGCTCGGCCGCCGGCTTCGCCACCGGCACGGGACGGCTCTGCGGGTCGCGGCGCTTGCGCCGCGGCGACGTCGCGGCCCGGGGATCGACGGTGACCTGACGCCGCAGCGGAGCGCGGCCGGTCGCCTGTCGGGCCAGCCTCTCCTGCTCGCGGAGGTTCACCACCTCGCGCACCAGCTTGCGCTGGCGTCCCGAGCGATCGGGACCCGCAGAGCGATCGGCGCCGGCCGAGGAACGGCCGCCGCCGGGACGCTCGCCCTCGTCCTCCTTGCGGGCGGCGATCGGCGAAGCGGGCTGGGACTCGGGTCGGGGCGTCGGGGTCGGCTCGACCACCTCCTCGACGACCGGGGTCGCCGGCTCCGTCTCGCTCGCCGAGGCCTCCGCGGCGATCGGCTCGGACCCCGCCTCGGGCTCCGTCGCCTCGAGCTCGGACTCCGGTGCCGGCGCCTCGACGGCTACCTCCTTCTTGCGCCGACGGATCACCGCGGCGCCGCCCTTGCGCTGCACACGCCGCTCGGTGACGACCTGGGTCGACTCGCTGGGCTTGCCCAGCTTGTCGCGCAGCTGCTGCGCCGTCTCGTCGTCCACCGCGGCCATCGGGCTCTTCAGCTCGATGCCGACCTCGGCTGCACGGTCGACGATCTCGGTTCGATCGATTCCGAGGTCTTCCGCCAGCTTGTATGCCCTGATGTTCGCCATTCCGCCCTTCGAGGTGCGCTCCGAGCGCGCCGGGGTGCGAGTTCTCCGCAGCCGTTCAGCGCGCCGCAGGCGGCTCCTTGCCCTCGCCGACCGCGGCGGCCGCCGCCTCCGCCTCGCGCCGAGCCGCCTCTTCTTCCTGCTGTCGCTTCTGCGTCGCCAGCTCGGCGGCGCGCTGCTTGATCGCGGCGGCGCCCGCTTCGTCGATGCCGGGCATCTGGGTCAGTAGCTCCACGTCGCAGTTCGCGAGGTCCTCGAGCGAGGTGATGCCCTGCTGCAGCAGCAGCTCGGCGTCCGCGTCACCACAGCCCTCGACGACCGCGACCGCCTCGGACAGCCACTGCGCGAGCTCCCGCATCTTCGACTCGCTCTTGATGTCGATCCGCCAGCCCGTCAGCTGCACCGCGAGGCGGACGTTCTGGCCCTTGCGACCGATCGCGAGCGAGAGCTGATCGTCGGGGACGATCACGTCCATCGATTTCTGGACGTCGTCGATGATCACCTTGGAGACCGCCGCGGGCGAGAGGGCCGAGCAGACGTAGCGCGCCGGATCGGCGCTCCAGGGCACGATGTCGATGCGCTCGCCGCGCAGCTCCTGGACCACGGCCTGCACGCGGCTGCCCTTCATCCCGACGCAGGCGCCCACCGGATCGACATCGCTGTCGCGCGAGGCGACCGCGATCTTCGAGCGGCCGCCCGGCTCGCGCGCCGCCGCCCTGATCTGGACGATGCCCTCGTAGATCTCGGGAACCTCCTGCTCGAAGAGCTTCGTCAGCATCTCGAGGCAGGTCCGCGACAGCACGATCTGGGAGCCCTTGGTGTTCTTGTTCACCTCGACCACGTAGGCGCGAACGCGATCGTTGGGTCGGTAGTTCTCCCTGGGCACCTGCTCCTTGGGAGGGATCACCGCCTCCGCCCGTCCGAGATCGACGATGATCGCGCCCTTCTCGAAGCGTCGGACGATGCCGTTGACGATCTCGTGGGCGCGATCCTTGTACTCCTCGTAGACGGTGTCGCGCTCGGCTTCGCGGATGCGCTGGATGATCACCTGCTTCGCGGTCTGCGCGAGGATCCGGCCGAAGCTCGAGGTGTCGACCTTGACGCCGATCTCGTCGCCCACCTCGGCGTCCGGGTCGAAGGCCCGCGCGTCGACCAGACCGATCTGAGTGGTCTTGTCGGTGACCTCGTCGACCACCTCGCGGAACTCGAACAGCTCGATCTCGCCCAATTCCTCGTTGAAGCGTGCGTCGATCTCGGTATCGAGCCCGCGCTCGCGCTTCGCCGCCTGGCGCATCGCCTCCTCGAGGGCGGCGATGATCTCCTTCGAGTCGATCCCCTTGTCCTTCGCGACCTGGTCGATCTCCCGCTTCAGACCGATCATCCCTTGGCCTCCGCAGCAGTGCTCGTCGTCTTCCGCTGCGCCGTCACCGCGCCTTCCGCGAGCCCTCGGCCCGTGCGAAATCCGCCGCAGTGATGTCGTAGATCCGGTTGCCCCGCGCCACCTCTTCGAAGGGGATCTCGAACTCCGTCCCGTCCACGGACAGGCGAGCCACGGACCCCTCGAAGCTCTGCAGACGACCCCGGAACCGGCGCCGCCCGGAGAGCGGTCGCCGCGTCTCCAGGTTCACCTCGCAGCCACAGGCCGCCGCGAAGTCCTTCTCCCGCGCGAGCACGCGGTCGAGCCCCGGCGAGGAAACCTCCAGCCGGTAGGAGCGCTCGATCATGTCCTCCGCATCGAGATGCGTGGCCACCTCGCGCGACACCGCCGCGCAGCGGTCGACGGGCACTCGGCCGTCGCCCTCGGGCGTGTCGATCGTTATGCGCACCAGCCAGGGGGGCCGCCCGCGGCGCAGCGTGACGTCGACGAGCTCGTAGCCGTTCGCTTCCACGATCGGCTCGATCAGCGCGCGGAGCTCCGGGGGAATGTCGCGGTACACCGTGTCTCAAGATGGATTCTGTCCGATCAGGGCCCCTAAAAGACGAAAAGCGGACGGAGCGCCCACTTTCCCGGAGCGCCCCGGCGAGGACGCTCCCAAAGAGCACCCCGCCCCCCGTTCCTGCATTCACGCACCCGCAGCCCGCCCCCGCCCGCCAGGAGATGGCATGCCGAGGGAAGAGCCGAGGTCGTGGCCGGGAGGGGTCGCGGGTGCGACTCCGTTTTGTAAGCCCGCGGAATTTATCAAAGTGGGTCGACGGTGCAATCAAACGGGCCGCCGACCGGGACCCCGCTCACCCCCGCCGGACCGGGGAGGCGGGGGCGCCCCGCCCCGTCTCCAAGGCGCCGATCAGGTCCGCGAGACGCCCGAGACCGTGGCGCTCGGCGTAGGCCACCAGGCCATCGGCCACCTCCCCGGCGATCCCGGGCTCCAGGTAGTTGAGGGTCCCGACCTGGACGGCCGTCGCCCCGCAGAGCAGGAACTTCACGGCATCCTCGGCGCTCGCGATCCCCCCCATGCCACAGATCGGGATCGAGACGGCCCGGCTCGCCTGCCAGACCATGCGCAGGGCGATCGGCCGGATCGCCGGCCCCGAGAGCCCGCCCAGGACGTTCGAGAGCACGGGGCGCCGCGTCTCCGGGTCCACCTCCAGCGCCTGGACCGAATTGATCAGGGAGATCCCGTCGGCCCCCTCGCCCTCGCAGACGCGGGCCATCTCGGCGATGTCGGTGACGTTGGGGGAGAGCTTCACGAGCAGGGGCAGCTCGCTCGCCCGCCGCACCGCAGCCACCAGGTCCCGGAGCAGAGCCGGCCGCTGACCGAACTCGATCCCCCCGCTCTTCACGTGGGGGCACGAGGCGTTCACCTCCAGCCCCGCCACGTGCGGCGCACCGGTCAGGCGCTTGGCCACCTCGGCATAGCGCGAGATCTCCGTCTCGAAGACGCTCGCGATCACGGTCACACCCTCGGGGAGCGCGGGAAGCTTCTCGCGCACGAAGGCGTCCACGCCCACGTTCTCCAGGCTGATGGCGTTGAGCATTCCCGCGGGCGCCTCCGCGATCCGAGCGGGGGGGTTCCCCTGCCGGGGCTCGAGCGTGAGGCTCTTCGCCACGAAGCCGCCGATCCGGGTGAGGTCCAGGAAGGGGGCGAACTCGGTCCCGTATCCGAAAGTGCCCGACGCCGTCAGCACCGGGTTGCGCAGGGCGATGCCGCCCAGGTTCACGCGGGTGTCGACGCTCAAGGGAGGCCGTCCCAGGCCACCGCCTCCGCCGGCAGCACCGGGCCGTCGCGGCACACCAGGGCGAATCCGCCCGCGCGCAGCGGAGCGGCGCAGCCCAGACACACCCCGAAGCCGCACGCCATCGGATTCTCGAGCGACACCCAGCAGGGTCGGCCGTGACGCACGGCCAGCTCGGCGGCGGCGCGCATCATCGGCGTCGGTCCACAGGCGTAGACGACCGGTGCACCGCCTTGCGCGAGCGCCTCGTCGAGCAGGTCCGTCACGACTCCCCGCCGGCCGCGCGTCCCGTCCTCCGTCGCCACCGTCAGCTCCAGGTCGAGCGCGGCGAAGTCGGCCTCGCCCATCAGATCGACGGCGCTGCGCGCGCCGAGCAGGACGTCGACGCGCGTCCCGCGCGAAACCAGCTCGGAGGCGAGCTGGTACACCGACGCGATGCCCGTCCCGCCCGCCACCAGCAGCGCCCGCGCACCCGGCGGCGGAACGGGAAAGGGCGTGCCCAGGGGCCCCACGACACCGATCCGATCGCCGGGGACGGTGTCCGCCAGCAGCGCCGTCCCGCGCCCGTGGACCTTGAACAGGATCTCGACCCGCGTGCCCTCCCCGGCGGGATGCGTGCGGAAGACGGCCATCGGCCGGGGCAACAGCGGGTCGCGCTGTGGCACCGAGCGCCGCGCGCCGGGCGACAGCATCACGAACTGTCCCGGGTGGAAGCCGGGCCACCCCGGGACCGCGAGGACGAGCCGACGGTTGGGGCCGCCCTCGTCGAGCAGCGACACCACCCTGGCCTCGCCGCGCATCGGTGCGATCACACGCTGCGACGGCGTCATCCCCTCTCGACCTCGATGCGGTAGGCCTTGATCTTCCGCGACAGGCTCTCACGGGCGATGCCGATCGCCTCGGCGGTGCGCGAGATGTTCCAGCCGTGCTCGGCCAGGCGAGCCATCAGGAAGTCGCGCTCGAAGTTCCGACGCGCCTCCTCCAGCGTGGGCGCTTCGGTTTCGGCCCGGGTTCCCGAGCGCACCACGTCGGGCAGATCGCCCGCGTCGAGAGTGGGGCCCGGCGTCATGATCACCAGCCGCTCCATCAAGTTGCGCAGCTCGCGCACGTTGCCCGGCCAGCTGTGACTCTGCAGGAGCTTCATCGCCCGGGCGGTGATCCTCTTCGGCTTCACCCCCGCCTCGGCGCAGAACTCGCGCATGAACTCGCGCGCCAGCAGCGGCACGTCGCCCGGGCGCTCGCGCAGCGGCGGCACCCGGAAGGGGATCACGTTGAGCCGGTAGTAGAGGTCCTCGCGGAAGCGCCCCTGCTCGATCTCGTATTCGAGGTCCTTGTTCGTCGCCGCGATCACCCGCACGTCCACGTCCAGGGTCTCCCTCCCTCCCACGCGTGTGAAGCTCTGTTCCTGGAGGATGCGCAACACCTTCGCCTGGGTCATCAGGCTCATGTCGGCGATCTCGTCCAGGAAGATCGTGCCACCGTGGGCGAGCTCGAACTTTCCCGCCCTCTGGCCGACGGCGCCGGTGAAGGCGCCCTTCTCGTATCCGAAGAGCTCCGACTCGATCAGCTCCTCCGGAATCGCGGCGCAGTTGACCTCGACGAAGGGTCCGTCCGCTCGCCGGCTGCGCGCGTGGATCTGACGCGCGACCAGCTCCTTGCCGGTGCCGTTCTCGCCGGTGATCAGCACCCAGCCGTTGCTCGGCGCCGCCACCTCGATCTGCTTGTTCAGCTCGGCCACTTCCGGCGACTCGCCGATGATCTCGTGGGCGCGAAGCGTCTCGGCGCGCAGCTCCCGGTTCTCGCGCGACAGCCGGCTCTGGTCCAGCGCGTGCTGGATGGTGAGCAGCACCTTGTCGATCGACAGCGGCTTCTCGATGAAGTCGTAGGCGCCGTGCTTGGTGGTGCGGACCGCGGTCTCGACGGTGCCGTGGCCGCTCATCATCACGACCGGCAGCTCGGGCCAGCGCTCGCGCAGCTCGACGAGGATCTCCACGCCGTCCCGGCCGGGCATGGCGATGTCGAGCAGCACCACGTCGGGTGGACCCTCGTCGACGATCGAGGCGATCGCCCGCTCGCCGTCGCGCGCGGTGGTCGTCTCGAAGCCCTCGTCGGACAGGATGCCAGTCAGGGAGCGCCGGATCCCGTCCTCGTCGTCGACCACCAGGATCCGGCTCAACGACGGCTCCCGGCCGAGAGATCGGGCACCGAGGTGCCCGAGCGCTCGTTCTCGTGCCGCGCCACGGGCAGCTCGACGACGAAGCGGGCACCGCGCGGCTCGTTCGGCTGCACCCGGATGTAGCCGTGATGATCGGCGACGATCCGCGAGACGATCGCGAGACCGAGTCCGGTGCCGCGGTCCTTGGTGGAGAAGTAGGGCTCGAAGACGCGACGGCGGTCCTGGGGCGGGATTCCGATCCCATCGTCCGCCACCTCGAGGCGGACGCTCTGGAGCAGCGGGTCGTGGGCGCTGCGCAGCGTGACGTGTCCGGGCGCCTCTCCGTCGACGGTCTCGATCCGGCGCCGCACCGCCGCAACCGCGTTGTCGATCAGGTTCGTCAGCGCGCGTCGCATCTGCTCCCGATCGACTTCCACCGTCGGGAGCTCGGGGTCGAGGTCGGTGGTGAAGGCGACGTCGTCGGTGCCGGCGTAGCTCGCCATCGCTTCCGTCACGATCCGGTTCAGGTCGTCGGGTTGGGGCTGGGCGGCAGGCAGCCGGGCGAAGTTCTGGAACTCGTCCACGAGCACCTTCAGGGTCTCGACCTGGCTCGTGATCGCATCGACGCACTCGTCGAAGACCTTGGCGTTCTCGCCGCTGTCTGGGAACTGACCGGCGAAGCGGCGGCGCAGGCGCTGAGCGGAGAGCTGGATCGGCGTGAGCGGGTTCTTGATCTCGTGGGCGATGCGGCGCGCCACCTCGCGCCACGCCGCCATCCGCTGGACCTTGACGAGCTGGGTGTAGTCGTCGAACACCACGACCGTGCCCAGGACCTCGTCCGCCTCGTCGTGCATCACGGTGAGGGTCACGAATAGCGTGGCGACGTCGTCGTCGAGGGGCACCTGGACCTGGCGGCGGATGCTCTCGCGGACGCCCGGACGAAGCGCTCCCGAGAGCTCGTCGATCACCTGAGTGAGTTCCGGCCGGTGCACCACGTCCGAGAGCTTCTGGCCGAGCAGCCCGGTGCCGGCGGGAATCCCCAGGTAGCGCTGGGCCGAGGGATTGATCGTGCTGATCCGGCCCTCGGCGTCCACGGAGACGACGCCCGCGCCGACCGTGCCGAGCACGATCTCCATGTAGCGGCGTCGACGTTCGAGCTCGGTGGCCGATCGCTCGAGTCCGCCACGCGCGTCGCGCAGGTCGCGGATCATCTGGTTGAAGGAGGCCACCAGGAAGCCGATCTCGTCATCGCTGGAGGCCTGCACCGACACGTCGAGGTTGCCGCGCGCCACCTCGGCCGTGCCCTCGGCCAGCGCGCGGATCGGACCCGTGACGCCCTTCGCGAGCCGGAAGCCCATCCACAGCGCCAACATCAACACGACGCTGAAGGCGAGCAGCAGCTCGAGCAGGTAGGCGCCGCGGATGTGGCCCGCGGTGGGCTGAAGCTGACGGTAGGCGTCGAGCGTCGCCCGAATGCTCGCCACCTTGCGCGCCTGGGAGAACGGGATCAGCACGTTCACCACCACCACGCCGCGGGGGCCGGTGCGCCCGCTGGGCGCCGCGATCGGAACCGCGCCGCGCACCACGTCGCCGCTGCCCACCTCGTCGACGTGCCAGCCCGCTTGACCGCCGAGAGCCTCGCGTACCAGGTCGCTCTCCGGTCGCGAGAAGCTGGCCGCGGGGATCTCCGGATTGATCCCGCTCACCAGCTCCTCGCCGGCGGCACTGAACACCTCGACGACGCCGAGGTTGTACTCGCGCTGCTTGGCCTGGACCAGGGCTTCGAGCTTGCTCTGGGAGTTGGCGCGAAGGAGGTTCTCGGCGGTGATGCGCTCGGCGATTCGCGCGCCGTAGAACATGGCGTTGCGCGCCGTCGACTCGTAGTAGCTCTCGGCCACCTCGCCGCTCTCTTCGAGCGCCCGATCGACCTGGACGCTGAACCACTTGTCGATCGACTGGGTGATGAAGAACGCCGAGACGACGAACAGTCCCGTCGTCGTGACCAACGTGATCAGGACGAAGGCCGCCACGAACTTCAGGTTCAGGTGGGAGCCGAGGATCCCGCGCCGACGCTCGCCGACCAGCTTCCAGAAGTTTCGGGTCACCAGGAATCCGAAGATCAGGATCAGGATCACCGTGACCGCGTTCAGGAACAGGAACAGGCCGCTGTCTCCGACGCCCTGGGTGAGGCCCGTGATCGACGGCAGCAGCAGGAGCGCACCGACGGCGGCGATCAGCACCACGCCGATCCAGAACTCGCGGATGCGACGGCGGCGCTCGGCCGGCGGCAGCGGCGCGCCGGAAGCGGGCGGCGGAGCGGGTTCGCGCGGCGTGGCGTCGGGCACGGCGGTGGATCTCGTGGTGGGCGGGGTCGCCGCGGAGGGGGTCCTCCGGGGAGCAGCCGGCATCCCGCTCGGAACTGGGCCGCTAAGTTACCGAAACGGATGATGAATCGCCGATCCTGCCACGAGCGGTCGACGTCAAGCCGAGACGGCTGCCGGTCGATGAGGAGTGGAACGCTTTTCGATGGGGAGGCGGGCACTTGGCGTTCTCGAGCAACGACCCGGACGACGCGTCCCGCATTGCGGAGGAGGCGTCCGGGGCGCCCGGGGCGCCGCAGCAGGCCATCGCCCACTGGAACCGGGTGGCGGCCGCGGCCCGGGGACACGATCGGGCCGAGGCGCTGATCCGCGCGGCGGAGCTCGCCGACGGCCCGCTCGGGGACGCCGCGCAGGCCTTCGCGTTGCGCCGAAGGGCGTGGCTCCACGATCCGGATCACCCCGACCTGCTGACGGCGCTGGGCCGGCATGCGGAGCAGACGAGCGACTGGATCCTGCTCGCCCGCGTCGAAGCCCGGCGCTTCGCCGCCGAGGGGTCGGCGACCGAGCGGGCCCGGATCGCGCTCGACCTGGCCCGGCTCGAACGCGAGACGCTGCACAACCGTTGCGCGGCCCGGGACTGGATCCAGCGCGGACTCGAGGTGGCCCCCGAGGATCTGCGCCTGCACGAGGCCCTGGCGGAGCTCGCCCGCGAGTCCGGACAGTCGGTGGTCTGGCTCGAGCAGCTCGAGCAGATGATCCGGCTCCAGGGGGACGCGGCCCCCGTGTCCCTGCTGCTGCGAGCCGCCGAGCTGCACGCCGGCCAGGGATCGGTGCAGCGCGCCGTGACGCACGTCCAGCGCGCGGTGCAACGCGCTCCCGAGGACACCGATCCCCTCGATGCGCTGATCGAGCTGTTCTCCCGACTCCGTCGCTACGGCGATCTGGCCGATGTCATCGAGCGCCGGATCGCGCTCACCACGGAGGATCCCAAGGGCCGCGCGGCCTGGCTGGCACGGCTCGGCGCTCTCCACGAGACGAACCTGTTCGACGCCGAGTCCGCACTCGACGCCTATCGGCGCGCGCGGGACCTGGATCCGGAGCGCGCCGACGTGGAGGCCGCGCTGATCCGGCTGGAGAGCAAGCGCCCGGACGGCGAAGACGGCGCGATCCCGGGACCCGATGCCGCCCTGGCAGCCTACGAGCGCGAGGCGGAGACAACCCACGACCGCGAGCGCCTCGGCGTCCTGGTGCGCGAGATCGTGCGGCTGCACGCGCGCCTGGACACCTCCGAGCAGTCCGTGCGCTGGGTGCAGCGATGGATCGCCCTGTGCCCGGAAGAGCCCGACGCGCTGCGCGCTCTCGCCCACCTGCACGATCGCCCGGGACAAGAGCCGCGACTGGCCATTGCGCTGGAGGCGCTGGACCGGCTGCTCGAGCCCGCCGAGCAGATCGCCAATCGTCAGCGAATGGCCGCGCTCTACACCAGCCTCGGCCGCCACGAGGACGCGGAGCGCGCGTGGTCGCTCGCACTGGAGCTCGATGCGCGTCACCCGGCAGCGCTCGAGGGCCGCGCGCACGCGCTGCGCGCGCTGGATCGCGTCGACGACCTGATCGGCGCGCTCGAGCATCTCGGCGAACGCCAGGACCCGGAGCAGCGCCGGCGGACGCGCCGCGAGCTGGCCGAGATCCTCGAGGGCAACGGCGACCCGGCCGGCGCGATCGCGGTCCTCGCCGAGCTCGAGGCCGAGGGCGGCGAGGCGCGGGAGATTTCCGAGGCGCTCGACGAGCTGCTGACGCGGATGGGCCGCAACGAAGAGGTCGAGGCGCGCCTCGCCCGCCGGATCGCCGAGTCCGACGTGGGATGCGCCGAGGCGGTGGCGCTCGAGCTCCGCCGCGCGACTCTCCTGCTCGACGCGCTCGAGCGCCCCACCGATGCGGCGGCCGCCTACCGGCGCGTCCTGGAGCACGCCCCCGAGTCGCGTGAGGCCCGCATGGGACTGGAGCGCGCGCTGCGCTCGAGCGTCGATGCACCCGGCCTCGCCGCGTTCCTCGAGGACCAGGAGTCGCGCACCACCGACCCCGCATCGCGCGACCGCCTGGCCCTGGAACGGGCCGTGCTGCTGGAGGAGCTGCTCGACCGCCCCGAGGAGGCGCTGTCCGTGTTCGCGCGGCTCGCCCACGAGAGCGCGGTCCCCGAGGTGCTGCGCGACGCGGAACGCCGCGCCGAGCAGCTGCTGGAGCGCCTGCAGCGCTGGTCCGAGCTCCGCGACCATCTGTCCCGGCGCCTGGGCCGCCATTCGGTCTCCGAAGACGCGCGGCTCCACGAGCGCCTGGCGCGGCTGTGCGCCGAGCGCCTGGGCGACAACGACGAAGAGATGCAGCACCTCGAGCGCGTCGTCGCCCTGGATCCCGACCGCGCGGAGATCTGGCAAGCCCTGGCGCACCGCTACGAGCGCGAGGGCCGCCTCGACGACTGGGCCCGCGCGCTGGAGGCCGAGCTTGCGATCGGTCCGGACCACGTCCGCGAGCTGACGCTGCGCGCCCGCCTCGCGGAGCTCTACCGCGACCGCCTGAACCGCCCCGATCGCGCGCGCGAGCACTATCAGCGGGTCTTCGAGCTGAGTCCAGCGCACAGCGGAGCCGCCCAGTTCCTGGTCGACGTGTACGAGGAGGAGGGCCGCTTCGACGAGGTGATCGCACTGCTCGAGGCGCGCCTGGCATCGATCGACGTCTCCGACTCCGGAGATCTCCACGCGACGCAGCGTCGCACGGCGCTGCGCTTGCAGATCGCCGGGATCCGCGATGCGAAGCTGGACGATCTCGAGGGTGCCATTTCCGCGCTGGAGGTCGCGCTGAGCGAGGTCGGACCGGTCCCGATGGTCGCCGAGCGCCTCGCTGCCGCCTATCAGCGCGCCGGCTACGGGCCCGATCTGATCGACCTCTGCCGTCAGGCCGCCGGCGCCAGCTCCGAGCCGGCGGAGCGCGCGAACTGGTGGGTTCGCCTGGGCGACGCGCATCTCTCCCGGGACGAGCCGCGCGAGGCCGCGGACGTCTATCGCCGCGCGCTGGCCGAGCGGCCAGGCGACCGCGCCGTCGCCGCGTCCCTGCGCGAGCTGTACCGGGCGATGGGTCACGCCGAGCCGCTGGCCGAGCTGCTCGACGGGGAGCTGCGCCACCTCGCGGGCGCCTCGGAGATCCCGGTCCGACTCGAGCTGGTCGAGCTGCTGCGCGAGCGACGCCCCGCTGCCGCACTGCTGCACGCGCGCCGGGTGCTCCAGCTCGAGCCGCGCCACGCCAACGCCTACGAGTCGGCGAAGCGACTCGCGTTGGGACTCGGCAAGCCCGAGGAGGCGCTGGCGATCGTCGAGACCCGGCTGCGCGCGTGCCGCTCGCCGGAGGACCCACACCCCTACGAGCTCGAGCGCGCGCGCCTGCTGGCAGGACCGCTGGAACGACCCGCGGAGGCGGCGCGCGCCTACCGCGCCGTCCTCGAGGCGCACCCGGGCCGCGCCGGACGCGAGGTACTGGCCGAGCTCTCGGCGCTTCTCGAGCGCACCGAGCGCTGGGCGGAGTGGCTCGACTGCGCGGCGCTCCAGCTGCGCGAGATGCCGCCCGAGACGCGCGCCGACTACATCGACCGCGTGGCGCGGGCCGCCTCGGAGCGCGTCTCTCCGGACGCCGCCCTGCCCTGGCTCGAGCGCCTTCGCCGGGAGCGCCCGGGCGACGTCGACGTGCTGTCGCGGATCTCGCTGGTGCATCGCGAGCGCGGGCAGGAAGAGGCCCTCGTGTGCGCCCTGGAGGCCGAGGCGGCGGCGCTGCCGCCGGGCGATCGGAGACGCCGCCTTTACATGGAGCGGGCCTCCCTGCTGCGCGCCTCGGGAGCGCCCGGTCGCGCCCTCGCCGCTCTCACCGAGGTCGGTCCCGACGTCGAGGCGCTGCTCATGCGCGAGTCGATCGAGCGCGAGCTGGGACTGTCGACCCAGCGCGCGGTCACGCTCGAGGCGCTGCTGGCTCTGCGCGGCCCCGACCTCGCCATGCACCGCGAGCTGGCCCTGCTCTACGCGGTGGACCTGACCTCGCCTCGGGAGGCGCGCCGGCACTGGGAGGCGGCGCAGCGGCTGGCTCCGTCGAACAGCGAGGCCCAGATCGAGCTGATGCGCGCCCTCGCGGAGACCGAGCGCAGCGCGGGTCGCATCGACCGCTGGGCGCGCTGCGCGGAAGCCGAGCTCGCCGCCCTGGATCCCGCGCCGGTCTTCGACGATCGCCGCCGCGAGCTGCGCCGCGAGCTGGCGACGGTCTACGACGAGCAGCTGGCCCGGCCGGACGCGGCTCTCGCGCACCTGCGCGCGCTGCTCGACGCCGGCGACGGGGAGCTGCTCGGCCGCGCGGTGCTCGACCGCGTGGAGTCCGCATGCCTGCGTCGGCTGCGGGCCGGCGACGAGGCGGTCGAGCTCGAGCGACGTCTCGCGCGACGCCTCGAGCGGATCGGCGGCAGCACCGCGGAGTGGGTGGAGCTCGCCGAGCTGCGCGAGGAGACGCTGTGCAGCGCCCAGGCGGCGCTGGAGGCCTACCGCAAGGCGCTCGACGAACAGCCCGACCATCTCGACGCCCTGCGCGGCTGGCGCCGCAATGCCGAGCGCCTCGGGCGCTGGAGCGACGTCGCCGAGGCGCTCGAGCGCGAGATCGAGTGCACCGGCGATCGCGACGCCGTGACGCGCGGCGCGCTCCTGCGCACGCTGGGCGACCTGTACTGGCACCGGTTGTCCTCCACCACGGGTGCCAGCCGCTGCTATGCGGCGGCGCTCGAAGCGAACGCCTCGGACTTCGCGGCGCTGCGCGCCCTGGAACGGCTGCTCGAGGCGATGGAGGACTGGCGCGGCGCCCTCGATCTCTACGAGAGCGAGGTCGAGGTGCTGAGTGCGGCCAATCCGCGCCGGCGTCGGGAGATCTGGCTCCACGTGGCCGCGCTCGCCGCCGACCGCGGCGAGGATCCCGCGCGGGCGCGCGAGGCGTTGCTCCGGGCCGCCGAGATCGAGCCTCTGGCTCCGGTGCAGCTCGCGGAGCTGTCTTCCCTCCAGGAGCGGCTCGGCGACACCGAGGCGTTCATCGAGACCTTCGCCGCCTGGTGCGACACCGCCGAGAACGCCTCCGGCGCGGATCACCTGCGCCTCGCCCTGGCCCTGGAGGAGGCGGGTCGGCCGGATGCCGCCCTCGCGCGCGTCGAGCGCGCGGCGGCTTCGGATCCCGGCGATCCCCGGATCTGGGACGCGGCGGCGCGACTGCGGGCCGCCAACGGCGACCACCTCGGCAGCGCCCGCGCGCTGCGGCGCGCGGCCGAGCGGCTGCCCGACCGCGCGGCAGCGCAGCGCCTGCGCGCCGCCGCGCAGCCGCTGCGGTCCGTGGACCCGCCGGCGGCGCTCGATCTGCTGCGCAGTGCCACCGAACGGTGTCCCCAGGACGCGGCCATCCAGACGGAGCGCGCGCTGCTCGCAGCCGAGCTCGGCAATGACGAAGAGGCCGAGCACGCGGCGCGGGCCGCTCTCGATGGCCAGGCCGAGGAGCTCGAGGACGCCCGACGGGCCGCGGCCGCCCGGGCCGGCGCCGACGCCGCGCGCCGCCGCGGCCGCTGCGAGGCGGCGGCAGGGCTGTACCGGGAGGCGCTGCGGCTCGAGCCCGGTGATCCCGGGTCGCTGGGCGCCTACGGCGAGACGCTGTTCGCCCTCGGCGATCACCCTGCCGCGCGAGCGGTCCTGGAGCAGCGGCTCGCCGCGCCTGGCGAGAACCCGCAGCGAGCCCTCCACCGGGCGCTGCTGGGGCGCTGTCGCGAGATCGGCGGCGCGCTCGAAGACGCGCTGGTCCAGTATCAGTCCGCCCTCGAGAACGACCCCTCCCAGCCGCTGGCGCTGGAGGCCAGCGTTCGCGTCCTGGAGCAGCTCGATCGCCTCGAGCCGGGCATCGCCGCCATCGAGCGCTGGGCGCGATCGGCGCGCGAGCCCGAGGTGAGCGCCGCCCGGCTGCTGCGCGCTGCCGAGTGGGAGCTGCGGCGCGGCGGGCACAGGGATTCCGCCGAGCGGCATCTGCGTGCGGCGGTCGCGGCCGACGCCGATCTCGCGCGGGTCTGGATCGCGCTGGCGGAGCTGCGGCTCGAGGACGGCCGTCTCGAGGAGACCATCGAAGCGGTGGATCGCGCCGCCGGTCGCGTCCGGGATCCGGCCGACCTGGGCAAGCTGGCCCATCTCCAGGGCCGCGCCTACGAGCAGAAGGGAGCGCGCCGGGAGGCCGCGGAGGCGTTCGGGATCGCCGCCGAGTGCGACCCGCGCTGTGCGGAAGCCGCGCTCTCCCAGGCGCGGCTGCTGCGCGGGTTCGGAGAGTGGCGGGCGGCGGCGGCGGCGCTCGCCGGCTTCGCCGAGCGTCGCCGGGACGAGGATTCGTCCCTCGCCGACGTGTACGAGCAGCTGGGACGACTTCGCGCGGGTCCGCTCGAGGACCTCGACGGTGCTGTGTTGAGCTACCGGCGGGCGATCGAGCTGGCGCCCGATCGGCTCGAGGCACGAGCCGCGCTGGCCGAGCTGCTCAGTCACCGACCGGGAGACTGGCGCGAGGCGATGGAGCACCACCGCATCGTCCTCGCGGCGCGTCCGACCCACCCGGGCTGTCTGCGCGTCGCCCTCCGCATCGCCCGCGGCCGCGGCGACGCCGCGGGCATCGCGCTGGGTGTCGCGATCCAGCGCGCCCTGGGGATCGCATCGGCCTACGAGACCGAGGAGGAGGCCCTCGAGGCGACGCCGCTGGTGGCGAGCGAGTCGCTGCTCGGCGATGCGCGCTTCGAGATCCTGCGACGCGTCGCCGTCGAGGCGGCGGGAGAGATCGCGAGCGCCCTCCAGGCGTCGATCCCCGGCCCGGCCTCGGCGCCCAGCGACGATCCGGTGCTGACGTTCCGCGGCCGCATGCTCGCGGTGCAGGGCGAGCTGTCGGCGCCGGCTCTGCTCCCCCTGTCCACCCGCGAGTTGGAGGAGGTGCTGCGCCTGGTGGTCCAGCTGGTGGTCGAGCCCGCCCACGTGACGGGAGACGGCAATCTGGTGAACGCCCTCGCCGAGGCCCTCGGCCGGCGGCGGCGGCGCAGGCTGCGCCGGATCCTGACCGACCTCGAAGCGCCGGAGGATCTGTGCGAGATCGACTTCTGCGCCTGGCAGACCGAGATGCGGGCGCTCGCGGCCGCGGAGACGCTGCGGCGCACGGGGGCCCCGCTGCGCACCGCGCTGCTGGCGTTGATCGCCGGCGTCGACGACGCCTCGGAGCTGGCGGGCGAGAGCTACCTGGCCCCGCGTGTCGAGGCCGACCCGGCGGCGCGGGCCTTCCTGCGCCGTGTCGTCGACCACTGGCTGGCCGGACCGTGACACCGACCCGGAGCCCGCGCGCCCGTCTCCAGCGGCGCTACCCGCGACTCACGCTTCGCGTCGACGTGCGGGTCGAGACGCGTTCGACCGTGTTCGCGGCGATCGCCACCACCCTCGGTGCGGGCGGCCTGTTCGTCGCGACGACCTCCCCCCTCGAGCCGCGAACCCCGCTGATCGTCTCCTTCCGCCTGCCCGGAGAGATGACGCCCGTGCGGCTGGAAGCCCAGGTGGCCTGGATCGCATCGGCGAACGGCAGCAGCCGGACTCCCGGCATGGGGCTCGAATTCGTCGACGCGCAGTCGCGCGCCGACCTCGCCGCGCGGCTGGAGGAGTGGGCGAAGTCGCGCGAGAGCGCTTCGGAATCAGGCGCGGAGGATCTCTGACCAGCGGACGCGCGGCATCGGACGCCGCCGGCCGGCCAGCTCGACGGTCCACGCGTCGGGCTGGGCCAGGATCGCCGACACCAGCCGCTGGTGCATCTCGTGGCCGCCCCGCTCGGCGCGAACGTGCCCGCACACCGCGATGCCCAGCAGCGCCAGGTCGCCGCACAGATCGAGCACCTTGTGGCGCACGAACTCGTCCGACCACCGGAGGCCTTCCGGATTCACCACGCGTTCGTCGTCCAGGACGACGGTGTTGTCCAGCGAGCCGCCGCGCGCGAAGCCGGCGTCCCACAGCGCATTGACCTCGCGAAGGAATCCGAAGGTGCGCGCCGCCGAGATTTCGTGCTCGAAGCGCTCGGGAGAGAGCGGGCCCAGCACGAGCTGCTGGCGCCGGATCGCAGGGTGATCGAAGTCGACGGCGTAGGTGACGCGGAAGTCGCGCGAGGGCTCGACGCTGATCCGTCGATCCCCGTCGACGACCTCGATCTTGCGGCGCACGCGCAGCAGTCGACGCGCCTCGCGCTGCTCGAAGATCCCGGCGGTGCGGATCAGGTAGACGAAGGGCGCAGCGCTCCCATCCATCACGGGCAGCTCGGGACCGTCGACCTCGATGCGCAGGTTGTCGATGCCGAGGCCGTAGATTGCGGCGAGCAGGTGCTCGACGGTGCCGACCGCGGCGTCGCCCCGCCCCAGGGTCGTAGCCAGCGCCGTCGACACTACCTCCGACGAGCGCGCGGGAATCTCCACCGGCGGGCCGAGGTCGGTGCGCACGAAGACGACGCCGGAGCCGGCCCGCGCCGGATGCAAGGTCAGCTGTGTCGGGGCCCCGCTGTGGAGGCCCACACCCGTACACGAGACCTTCTCCGCAATGGTCCGCTGGAACACGGTCGATCCCCCCTCGTGCGCCCGACGCCTAGGGGCTGGCGCGTGCCCACCCTATGCGATCAAGCAAGCCGCGTGCCGTGGCGCCGGCGCGTCGCCAGATCCATTTTTTATTTTATTTGTCGGATAGTTGAACGCCTAGCGCGCGGCCGGGACCGACCTCGGTCCCTCGGGGAGCCCCAGGGTTTCGTGACGGCGACGTCACGGCTGTGACGGAATCGTCACATGGGGGTTCGGCTCAGGAGACCGTCCCGGCGCGCAGCTCCGCGAGGATCTCGCGCGCCGATTGATAGCGCTCCGCCGGGTCCTTGAGCAGACAGCGCTCGATCACCGACGCGATCACGTCGGGCAGGTCGGGCACCAGATCCCGCGGATGGGGCGGTGGCGTGTGCACGTGATGGTAGGGGAGGTTTCCCTCGGTGAAGGGCAGTGTCCCCGTCGCCATCTCGAAGACAGAGACGCCGAGGGAGTAGAGATCGGACCGGTGGTCGACGTTCTTTCCGAGCGTCTGCTCCGGGCTCATGTAGTAGGGCGTCCCGGAGACCACCGTGGTGTGGTTGCGGACCTCTTCGATCACCTTGGCGAGTCCGAAGTCCATGATCTTCGCCTTGCGGTCCTTGGTCCACATCGTGTTGGCCGTCTTGATGTCCCGGTGCACGATCTTCTTCTCGTGGGCGTAGGCGAGCGCCTCGCACATCTGGGACACGACGTGGACGATGCCGCGCGGCGCGACGCGACCGCGCCGCTTGATGATGTCCTTCAGCGTGTTGCCATCCACGTACTCCATCGCGATGTAGTAGACGCCGTCCTGCTCACCCGCGTCGTACACCGTCACGATGTTCGGGTGGTTGAGCTGGGCGGCGCTCTTGGCCTCGCGGAGGAAGTTTTTCAGCGCCTGCGGGTTCTCCTTCAGCGATTCGGGCAGAACCTTGAAGGCGACGACGCGGTCCAGGACCGTGTCCTCGGCCTTGTAGACGATGCCCATGCCGCCGCGGCCCAGGGTGCCCCGGATGATGTAGCGGCCCGGGGTCGTCGGCTGGGGAGCGCTCGAGGAGGCCGCCCGCTCCTCTTCCTGCCGCGCCAGCTGGACGCGCACCCGCTCCAGGCGGTCCGCGGCGTCGGAGAACTGGTAGTCGAAGGCGAGGACCTTCTCGTACAGCTCCGCCGCCTCGCTCAGGTCTCCGTTCGCCTCGTGAACCGTCGCCAGGCAGAAGAATGCGTCGAGCGTGTCGCGGTCGATCTCGCGCCCGCCCACCGCCTCCGAGAGCTTCGCGAGCGCGACCGCGTACTGCTCGCGATCGCGGAAGATGCTCCCGAGCAGGGCCGCGGCAGCGGGGAAGTCGGAGTGGTCGGCCGGGACCTTCTGGAGAGCCCCGATCGCCGCGTCGATCCGGTCCCCTTCCAGGTGCACCCGGCCGGCGCGCAGGCACTGCCCGGCCTTCTCGAGCAGATCGGCCTCGCGCACCGGGTCGCCGGCCAGGGCGAACAGCTCGGCGGCTTCGGAGAAGCGCCCGGCGCGTTCGTAGTTCTCGGCGGCGCGCTCGCGATCGCCCGACAGCGCGAACATCTCGCCGGCCTGGGCACCGTCGCCGAACCGCTCGTAGCATTCGCCCGCCTTCTCGAAGAGCTCGATCGAGCGATAGAGATCGCCCGCCTCCATCCACTCCCCGGCGCGCTCGAAGGCCCGGGCAGCCTCCTGTCCGTCGCCGCGGTCGCGGTGGAAGTCGGCCAGGATGCGCGCCGAGCGCTCGCCCTGCCCGACCGCCTCGAAGGCGGCGGCCGCCCGCTCGGCGTCCTTGCCCTCCAGGAAGAGCTCCGCGGCGCGCTCGAGCCGGCCCGCCTTCTGGGCGATCTCGGCCGCAGGAACGAAGGCGCCGCCCTTCGCCAGCACGCTCTCCGCGCGATCGAGCCGGCCCGCGCGCTCGAAGAGATTCCCGGTCATGCGCACCATCTTCATGCGCTCGGCGTGCTTCTTCGCGTCGCCGCCGGATCCGACGGACTCCTCCGCCAGCACCTTCTCCAGTGCTTCCGCCGCGAGCAGCCACTCCTCGCAGCGGATGTAGGCCTTGGCGGCGTAGCGGGGGAAGTCGCAGCGGTCGTAGCACTGGGCCGCGCGACGATCGTCGCCGGCCTTCTCGTACATCTCCGCCGCAACGCTCAGATTGCCCGCCTCGACGTAGGCCTCGGCGGCCAGCGCCCACTCCTCCTTCTGCGCGTAGATGGCACCCGCCGAGTCCGGCTTGCCGGCCTTGCGGTAGAGCTCCGCCGAGTCGAGGAAGCGGTTCTGGTCGTGGCGGATTTCGGCCGCCCGGTCGTACATCTGCGCCTTCACGAAGAAAGCGGCCGCGTCTTCGAGCAGACCGACGGCGAGACACAGCTCGGCCGCCTCGTTCGGCATGCCCTTGCGGGCGATGCGCGCCGCGTCCTTGCGCGCCTTCTTCTGGCCCTTGCGATGCTGGCGGTCGGGCTTCGCGACCCCGCCCTCTTCCTCCACGTCGCGGACGCGATCCGAGCCGCCCAGCGACTTCGCGAGGAACAGCAGCGCCAGGCCACACGGGGCCACGACGAAGCGCCACGGCATCGCCGACAGGGCCGCGACGATCTCGTCCGCGTCGCCGGAAAGAGAGAGCAGCGGCAACACGCGCGCGACCAGCCCGGTGAGGAGCTCGGTCGCGACTCCGATCCCCGGCGTGTCCGGGGACACTCCCTGCACGAGGCCGATGCCGCCGGCGCCGATCAGCACCGCTGCGACGCTCACCAGCAGCGCTCGCACCACGCCTCGTACGAAACCCAAGATCCACCCCTGGCCAGTCGTCTGGAGAGCCCTATCGGCGACCCGCGGGCTCCGGATGAGCGCTCGGACGACGCACCGGCGAGCGAAGGCGGTCTCCCGCCAGGCTAGAAGAGCTTCCTCTGTCCGGGGCCGTCCTCGGGTGCGGGGCGGCCGAGGTGGCGGTAGCAGCGCGGCGTCGCGAGGCGTCCGCGCGGGGTCCGGGCCAGGAAACCCTCGTGGATGAGAAAGGGCTCGACCACGTCCTCCAGAGTGCCCTTGTCCTCGCCGACCGCAGCGGCGAGCGTCTCCAGACCGACGGGTCCACCGTCGAAGCGGTCGACGAGCGTCATCATCACCAGGCGATCGAGGCGGTCGAAGCCGGCGCGATCGACGTCGAGCCGTTCGAGGGCGAAGCGGGCGAGCTCGGCGCCGATCGGCTTCCCGCGGCCCTCCTGCACCTCGGCGAAGTCGCGGACGCGGCGCAGCAGTCGATTGGCGATGCGCGGGGTGCCGCGCGAGCGGCTCGCGAGCTCGGCCGTCGCGCCCGCTTCCACGGCGATTCCCAGCACGCGGCCCGAGCGCACCAGGATCCGCTCGAGGTCGGCCGGCGGGTAGTACTCGAGACGCGCGGTCCAGCCGAAGCGATCCCGCAGCGGCGAGGTCAGCAGTCCCGCCCGGGTGGTCGCGCCGACGAGGGTGAAGCGCGGCAGATCGAGACGCATCGACCGAGCGCCCGGGCCCTGCCCGATCAGGATGTCGAGCTGGAAATCCTCCATCGCCGGATAGAGGATCTCCTCGACGGCGGGCGCGAGGCGGTGGATCTCGTCGATGAACAGCACGTCGCCGGGCTCGAGGTTCGAGAGCAGGGCGGCGAGGTCGCCGGGCCGCTCGATGGCGGGGCCGCTGGTGGTGCGCAGCGCCGCGCCCAGCTCGCTCGCGACCACCCCGGCGAGCGAGGTCTTGCCGAGGCCCGGAGGCCCGTGGAACAGGACGTGGTCCAGGCACTCGCCGCGCTCGCGCGCGGCCCGGATGAAGACGTCCAGATTCTCGCGCAGGCGGTCCTGTCCGATCATCTCGTCCAGACGCCGCGGGCGCAGCCGCTCCTCGATCTGCTGCTCCTCGGGAAGAGCGTGGAGGGACAGGTCGCCGCGGGCGAGATCCACCGTCATCGGGCCAATCTCTTCAAGGCGCTCCTCACCCACTGCTCGACGTCGGCATCGGCATCCACGTCCTCGGCTGCGAGCTCGAGCGCTCGCTCGGCATGGGGTCGTGAATAGCCCAGGTTGAGCAGCGCGGAGAGCGCCTGGTCGCGGCCCTCGGGCGGTCCGGCCGCGACCTCGAGAGCGCCGCTGGCGCGCAGGGCGAGCGCGAGGTCGTCCATGCGGTCGGAGAGCTCGACCAGGATCCGGTCCGCCATCTTCGCGCCGACCCCGGGCACCGCGCGCAGCGGGGCGGCGTTGCCGCTGCGGATCGCCTGGAGCAGGCCCGCGGGATCGATCCCGGAAAGCACGGTCTGGGCGAGCTTCGGCCCCACCCGGCTCGCGCGCAGGAGCAGCTCGAAGGCCGTGCGCTCCACGGCGGTGGAGAAGCCGAACAGCTGTAGGGCGCCCTCGCGCGCGTGCGTGTGGATCTGCAGGGCGACGGTCTTCCCCTCGTCGGGAAGCGCGGCAAAGGTCGAGAGCGGGACGAACACCTCGTACCCCACCCCGTGCACGTCGATCACCACGCGGGTCGGTGTGCGCTCCAGCAGCACGCCCTCGAGACGGGCGATCACGGAGCGCGCCTCACGCGGATGGAGCCGATGCGCGCGCCCCGCCGCGAGCGCGATCGCGGGCGCACCAGGCCCTCGAGGCGCCCCGCGTGGGCGTGGCAGATCGCCGCCGCGAGCGCGTCCGCGGCGTCGGGCGGCGGGGTCCGATCGAGCGCGAGCGAGCGCCGCACCATGCGCTGCATCTGCGCCTTCGCGGCACGGCCGTCGCCCGACACGGCCTGCTTGATGCGCGCGGGCGCGTACTCGACCAGAGGAAGGGCGGCACAGCCGAGCGCCGCCAACGCCGCGCCCCGGGCCTGCCCCAGCACCAGTGCCGAGCGCGCGCTGACCGAGACGAAGACGTCCTCGACACTCGCGACGTCGGGTCGATAGCGCTCGACCACCTCTGCCAGCTCGCGCGTCAGCGACGCGAGCCGCAGAGCCAGCGACGCCGCGTGCGGCGGGCGCAGAACGCCGTGCGCCACCCAGCGCAGCTCCGCGCCGATGCGATCGATGACGCCATAGCCGGTCAGCCGGGACCCCGGGTCCACACCCAGGATGCGCAGCCGAGGCCGCCCCGCCGCCATGTCCTGCGGTCTGTAGATCTCGATACCGCTGTCCGTACGAGCCCGCGCGATGCGAGAGGATCGGACTCTGCTCTGGGACGCGCGGGGGGTGGCCGCGCGCCCGGAAGGGTGCCCTAGCCGGCGATCCGCTGCATCTCCTCCTCGGAGATGTCGAAGTTCGCGTAGACGCTCTGGACGTCGTCGAGGTCCTCGAGGGCGTCTGCGACCCGGAGCATCGTCTCCGCCTGGCTGCCCTCGAGCTTGACCGTCGTGCTGGGCTCCATCGCCACCCGGCTCTCCTCCGGAGCGAAGCCCCCCTCCGCGAGCGCCTCGACGACGGCCGCGAGGCTCCCGGGCGACGTCACGACGTCCACGCTCTCGCCGAGCTCCCGCACGTCCTCGGCTCCCGCCTCCAGGGCCGCCTCCATCAGGGAGTCGAGGTCGATGGCTCCGGCGTCGAAGCTGGCGACTCCGCGCTTCTCGAACAGGTAGGCCACGCATCCACTCGCCCCGAGGTTCCCGCCGAACCGGGTCAGGACGTGGCGGATCTCGCCGACGGTGCGGTTCTTGTTGTCCGTCAGCGTCTCCACGTAGATCGCGGTTCCGCCGGGGCCGTATCCCTCGTACACCACCTCCTCGAAGGATTCGCCCTCGCCGCCCCCGACGCCTTTCTTGATCGCCCGCTCGATGTTGTCCTTGGGCATGTTGGCGTCGCGCGCCCGGTCGATCGCCAGCCGCAGACGCGGGTTCGCTCCGGGGTCGCCTCCCCCCAGCCGCGCGGCCGTGGCGATCTCCCGGATCAGCTTCGTGAAGATCTTGCCGCGCTTGGCGTCGGCAGCGCCCTTCTTGCGCTTGATGGTGGACCACTTTGAATGGCCGGACATCCGCAACTCCCTGAAAACAGAGGGGGTTTAGCACGCGCGCGGAGCCGCTCCAAGAGTCCGGACGCGGGCCTCCAGCCGCTCCTGCCTCTTGCCGATACGTGCGGACGAACGCGGACGAACGCGGACGAACGGGGACGGCGGGGACGGCGGATGGCGGATATTGCGGTCGGGATCGACCTCGGGACCAGCAACTCGTGCGTGGCTGTGGCCCGTAAGCGGCGCATCGACGTGCTCCCCAACGCCTACGGGGAGAGCACGACCGCCAGCGTGGTGAATCTCGGTGCCGATGGGTCGATCACGGTGGGAAACGCCGCGAAGGCGAACATCATCCACGACCCCACCAACACGATCTACTCGGCGAAGCGCCTGATCGGCCGCTACTACTTCTCCGAAGAGGTCAAGAAGGCAAAGGCGATCTGCTCGTACAAGATCGTCGAGGGAGAGAACCACAGCGTCCGGATCCAGGTCCGCGACGAGGTATTCAGCCTCTCCGAGATCGCGGCGATGGTGCTGCGCGAGCTCAAGTCGATCGCCGAGGCGCGCCTGGGTCGCCCGGTCACCAAGGCCGTCGTGACCGTGCCGGCCTACTTCAACGACAACCAGCGCCAGGCCACCCGGGACGCGGGCCGCATCGCGGGCCTCGAGGTGCTCCGGATCCTGAACGAGCCGACCGCCGCCGCCCTCGCCTACGGCTTCGGAAAGGACCTCCACCAGCGGGTGGCCGTCTACGACCTGGGCGGAGGCACGTTCGATATCTCCGTGCTGGAGATCGGCCAGGACGTGTTCGAGGTGCTGTCGACCAGCGGCGACACCTTCCTCGGCGGCGACGACTTCGACGACCGGGTGATCGACCTCCTGGCCGACGAGTTCCTGGGCCGCGAAGGCATCAACCTGCGGAACGACCCCTTTGCACTGGAGAAATTGAAGGTCGCCGCGGAAGACGCCAAGAAGGGGCTGTCCATCGACGACCAGATCGAGATCCGCATCCCCGACATCATCACCGCGCCGGACGGCACGTCGCGCTCGATCGAGCGTACGCTCACCACCCAGGAGTTCTGGACGCTGACCTCCGACCTCGTGATGCGCACCTTCAAGGTGTGCGACGAGGCGCTCCAGGAGGCCGGGGTGGTCGCCCGCGATCTCGACGGCGTGATCCTGGTCGGCGGCCCGACCCGGCTGCCGGCGATCCGCAACGCGGTCGCCGAGTACTTCCAGCAGGAGCCGAAGCACGACGTCGACCCCGACGAGGTGGTCGCGATGGGCGCGGCGATCCACGCCGCCTCGCTCGTCGACCAGGTCACCGAAGACGCGTACCTGCTGGACGTGACCCCGCTCTCCCTCCAGGTGGGCGTTGCGGGCGGGCTCGCGGAGCCCGTGATCAGCCGGAACACGCCCGTGCCGATCGAGCAGACGCGCAGCTTCACCACGGCGCGCGACGGCCAGGAGTCGGTCACGATTCGCGTCTTCCAGGGCGAGTCGCGCGAGGCGAGCGAGAACGAGCTCCTCGGACAATTCGAGTTCAGCGGCTTCCAGCGCGGTCGCCGCGGGGAGGTCGAGATCGACGTCACCTTCGAGATCAACACCGACGGGATCGTGAACGTGACGGCGAGCGACAAGTCGACCGGCCAGCAGGCGTCGACGCGCATCTCCCTCTCCTCCGGCCTCTCGGAGGGCGAGATCCAGGACATCATCCGTCGCGGCGTCGCGACCCGGGTGCAGACCCAGTTCACATCGGAGGGCATGGCGTCCTCGGTGCCGGCCCTCGAGGACGACCTCCCCGAGCTCGAGACCGACGACGAGGCCCTGCTCGAGGAGGACGGCGACTCGCTGATCCCGCTGGAGGAGGACGAGCCGCTCGCTGTGGAGGCGACTCCCGCGCTCGGGAGTGCGCCCGGGCCGACCGTCCAGGAGCCGGCCGCCATGCCCGAGCCGGGGCGGGTCCTGACACCCGAGGAGCTCGGCGGAGATCCCGGGGCGATCACCCAGCCCGACGATCTGCTGCAGACCGACGACCTGCTGGAGACGGCGCCCGACGTCGTCCTCAGCGGCGAGGCGGAGCCCGACATCGAGCTGGACGAGGCGGACATCATCGAGCTGACCGCCGATCTCGACACGAGCGACCTCGACGCAGTGGAGCCGCTCGCCGAAGGCGATTCCCTCTTCGACTCGCCCGGAACGGACCTCTCGGACGAAGAACCCGGAACGGGTGCCTGAGCTCGCTCCGATGAGGATGGAGCCCACCGAGATCGTGGCGCTCGCGCGCATCATCGACGAGCTGGACTACTACCAGCTCCTCCACCTGCGCCGTGACGCCGGCTCTGGCGACGTGAAGAGAGCCTTCCACGCCAGCTCGCGGAGCTTCCATCCGGATGCGAACCGCCACCTCCAGGGAGAGGTCCGGGAGGCATCGCGAGTGGTCGCCAAGCGGATCACCGAGGCCTACGCCGTGCTTCGCGATCCGCGCAGGCGCCAGGCCTACGACCGGCACCTCCACGCCGGGGATCCGGTACGCATCCAGCTCGCGGAGGCCGAGGCCGAGGCCGGACGGCGGTCCACCGAAGAGCGCGTCGGCCGCACCGCCCAGGGACGCCAGTTCTACAAGCTCGCCGAGGCCGACATCGCCCGGAGCAACTGGGCCGCGGCAGCGCGCAACCTCCAGACGGCGCTCACCTTCGAGCCCGACAACGAAGTCTTCAAGCAGCGCCTCGCCGAAGCCCGGAACGCGCACCGATCCGTTTGACACCCGGCGGGGCGCGCTGGCATCCTGCGGGCGATTGATCCGGGAGTCCATCGGTGCGAACGTCCTCGGCGGACGTCGCCGGCGGGTGGCGTCGGATCCCGGAGGACCCCCATGGCTGCCGAAGCCGCGGCCCCGAGCGGCCCGCGCCCGATCGTCTCGTATCTGAAGATCCCCGAAGGCGCCGACCCTTATCTCGAGGGCCAGAAGTGCACCGCCTGCGGAGCGATCTTCCTCGGCGAACGCCCCACCTGCTCCAGCTGTGGCAAGAGTGGCTCCTTCGAAGCGATCCACCTGGCCGACCGCGGCGAGCTCTACGTGTACTCGATCGTCTACCGCTCGTTCCCGGGCATCGACGTGCCCTACGTGTCGGCGATCGTCGATCTCGAAGGGGGCGGGACCGTGAAGGGCAACCTGATCGGCATCGATCCCGATCCCGCCAAGATCCGGATGGGGATGCCCGTCCAGGTGGTGTACGAGATCGCACCGCGCAAAGACCAGGAAGGCAACGAGTACCTCACCTACTACTTCAAGCCGCGCGGCTGAGCAGCGGTGGCGGGGAAGGAGCGAGAGATGGGCGAGAACGTATACGTCGTCGGTATCGACATGATCCGTTTCGGGCGCTTCCCCGAGAAGACGGTCCCGAAGCTGGGCGCCGAGGCCGCGCTCCTCGCCCTGAAGGACGCCGGCGTCTCGATCCAGGACGTCGAGGCTCTCTACTGCGGGAACCTGATGCAGGCGTCGGCGATGGTCGGCCAGCGCATCCTCCACGAGATCGGCCAGACCGGGATCCCGGTCACCAACAGCGCGAATGCCTGCGCGACCGGGGCGACCGCCCTGCGCGGCGCCTGGATGTCGATCAAGGCCGGCGTGTACGACCTGGTTCTCGTGGTCGGCGTCGAGCAGCTCGGCAAGGCGGGGCTGCTCGGCGGGGGGGGCGGCGGCGGCGGGATTCCGAAGGAAGGGCTGCTCGGCTCGGGACTGATGCCGGCGGTGTTCGCCGAGGCTGGGATGGAGCACTCGCGCAAGTACGGCACGACCTTCGAACAATTCGCCAAGGTGTCGGTGAAGAATCACCAGCACTCGACGAAGAACCCGAAGTCGATGTACCGCAAGGAGACACCCCTCGACATGGTAATGGGCGCCGAGATGATCGCGTACCCGAACACGAAGCTGATGTGCTCCGTGAACGTGGACGGCGCGGCCGCGGCGGTCCTCGCCTCGGAGAAGAAGGCGCGCCAGCTCGGGATGAAACGAGCCGTCAAGATCTCGGCCTCGATCCTCACCAGCGACCCCTACACCGAACGCGATCTCGTGATGCCCGACGTCAATACCTGCACGAGACAGGCCGCGGCGAAGGCGTACGAGATGGCCGGAATCGGCCCCGACGACCTCGACCTGGTCGAGCTCCACGATTGCTTCGCCACGGCGGAGATCCTCCACTACGAGAATCTCGGTCTGTGCGCCGACGGCGAGGCGGGCAAGCTGATCGACGAGGGCCAGACCGCTCACGGTGGACGGATCCCGGTGAACGTCTCCGGGGGACTGCTCTCGAAGGGCCATCCGCTTGGCGCGACCGGTGTCGCGAACGTCTACGAGGTCGCCACACATCTGCGCGGAGAAGCCGGTGACCGGCAGGTCGCGGGGGCGAAGGTGGGCCTCACCCACGTGATCGGCCTCGGCAGCGCGTGCGGCGTCCACATCCTCGAGAAGACGGCGTAGCTCGCGCCATCCCGAGAGAGATCCGGATCGACGATCGCCATGTCTTCGCGAGGAGCGTCCCCTTCGAGCGCCGTCCGTCCGAAGGGGTGCGCTATGCTGCGCTGCGTGCCGCTGCCGGTGAGATTCCTCGCTTCCGCGTTGCTCGTCACCGCGGTCAGCGCGGTCAGCGGACTGATGGCGTGCGGCAGTCAGGATCCGACGGGCACGTCGAAGGACGCCTCGGCGGAGCAGACCCAGCTGGCAAGCAGCGAACCGGCGAAGAGCGGAGGCGAGGAGAAGCCCGCTCGCACCGAGCGCCCCCTGCCCGCCTTCTCCGGCTGGACGCTCGACGACCAGCGGCTCGACATCTCCAGCCTGATCGGGAAGCGACTCGTCGTCCTCTTCTTCGATCCCTCCTCACGCGAAGCCGCCGTGGTCGCCGAGGCGACCGCCCGGGTCGCGAAGCTCTCGGACCAGTACAACTTCCAGGTCGTGGGCGTGGCGATCGGGTCGAGCCGCCCGAAGGCGAGGGCCTTCGCGAAGGAGCAGGGAATCGACTTTCCCGTCATCGACGACTCGTCTCGACGGATCGCGCAGCGTTTCGGGCTGAGCACGCCGACGGCCATGCTCGGGGTCGATGCCGAGGGCTACCTGGTTTGGGGATTCCTGAGCTTCCCCACCCAGGCCCCGAAGGCCGTGGAGGCCGTCGAGTCCCAGATCCGGACCGCCCTGCGGATACCGGAAGAGAGCGCTTCCGATCCGCTCGACCGGCCCCTCGCTCCGAACTTCACCGCCGAGGTCCTCGACTCCGACAAGCCCTTCGAGCTTCGCTCCACGCGCGGCCAGCCGGTGGTGCTGATCTTCTTCCTGCACACCTGTCCGCATTGTCATGACGCGCTCACCTTCCTCAAGGAAGCGCTCGCCGAGCTTCCCGAAGATCAGCGCCCGAAGCTCTACGGCCTGGAGATCACGGGCCGAACCGCGGCCGTTCGCGATGCGCTCCGCCAACAGCACCTCGACTTCTTCCCCGTGCTCTTCGACCGCACCGGAAACGTCGCGAACGAATACGGCGTCTTCTCCGGAGTTCCCGACATCATCCTGATCGACCGCGAGGGCCGCATCACGAATCGGATGAAGGGCTGGCGGGGCGAGACGGACGGATCCTTGATGCGAATGCGCCTGGCGAAGCTGGGTGGAGCTCCGGTACCGATGCTCCTGCGCGCGTCCGGCTACTCGGGAAACGAGGTGTGCGGCGTCTGCCACGAGTCCCAGCACGAGACCTGGGAGCTGACGAACCACTCCCGGGCCTTTGCCACCCTCGTGACCCACGGCTCGGATTCGGATCCGGAGTGCGTGAGCTGCCACGTGGTCGGCTTCGGTAAGGATGGCGGCTACTCGATCGCCTCGAGACAGCCCGACCTGGAGAACGTCGGCTGCGAATCCTGCCACGGCCGCGGAGGCCCGCACCTTTCGCCGGACTTCCACAAGGGCGGCGATTACCAGTCGATCTGCGTCGGCTGCCACGACACGAAGCACTCGCTCGGATTCGAGTACGCGACCTTCCTCCCGCGCGTGTCTCACGCGGCGAACGCGCACATCCTTGCGCTCCCGGCGGCGGAGCGGCGGAAGATCGTCGAGGCGAGAGGAGAGATCCGGTCCGACCTGCTTCCGACACGCGCGAAGTACGTGGGCTCCGATGCCTGTCGGAGCTGCCATGCCAAGGAGTTCGAGACCTGGTCCTCGGGACCCCACGCGCAAGCGGTCGCCACCCTCCAGGCGAAGGGCAAGGCCGGGGACGCCGAGTGTCTCCAGTGTCATACGACGGGACTCGGTCGCGTCGGCGGCTTCCCGCCCGGCGGCGACGTCGCGGACCACCCCGACCTCGCCCGGGTGGGCTGCGAGTCGTGCCACGGCCCGGGCGGCGATCACGTCGCCGAATCGTCGCGGAAGCTGGGCTCGATCGTCTCCCTGGGCGACAAGTGCGACTCGTGCGTGATCCTCCAGATCTGCGGCACCTGCCACGACGACGCGAACGACCCTGGCTTCGAGTTCGAGGTGAAGCAGAAGATCGACCGCATCCGGCACGGCACGATCGAGGCGGGAACCGGCAAGCCCCTGCCCGCCAAGCCCGCCGCGACCTCCCGCGCGATTCCCAGCGAGAGCGTCCTGATCGCCCGGGCCTTCGAGGCCGCTCGAAGCTCGGCGGACGCGTGGAGCGGGCGCTGAGCGGGGATCTGCGCGCCTGGCTGGCGTCGGCGCGCAACTGGCTGATCGAGTTCGCCGAAGAGGGCGTGGAACGGATTCCCGATCGCGTCGCGGCTCCGTCGCCGGCCAAGACCGAGGCGTCCCAGCCCGAGACACCCGCCGCCGCCGAGTCCCGCCCCGCCGAAGCGCTCGCCCTGTTCGACGCGCCGCCGCGCTGGGGATCCGACACGACGCTCGAGGAGGTGCGGGCGGCGATCGGCGACTGCCATCGCTGCCGGCTCAGCGAGGGCCGAACCCAGATCGTGTTCGGCGACGGCAACCCCCGAGCCGAGCTCATGTTCGTCGGCGAGGGTCCCGGCGCCGAGGAGGACCGCCGGGGCCTGCCCTTCGTCGGTCGCGCCGGTGAACTGCTCACTGCCATGATCGAGAAGGGGCTCGGGATACCGCGCCGCGACGTCTACATCTGCAACATCGTCAAGTGTCGGCCGCCCGGCAATCGGACTCCGCTCGCCGACGAAGCCGCGACCTGCGGCGTCTTCCTGGACGGCCAGATCGCGGCGGTGCGCCCTCGCGTGATCGTCGCCCTGGGCAAGCCGGCCACGAGCCTGCTCCTGGGACGCGAGGTTGCGATCACGAGGATCCGCGGCACCTGGCAGTCCTACCGGGGCATCCCAGTCATGCCCACGCTGCACCCGGCCTTCGTGCTGCGACAGTACACGGCGGAGAATCGCCGCGCCGTGTGGGAGGACCTGAAGGCGGCACTGGCGCGAGCGAGAGAGACGACCGCCTAGAACGCGCCCCTTGCCCGGGCGGGGAGCCCGCCTTCGCGAGCCTTCGCCTCGCTGCGCCTCGGCCGACTCGCGAGTCGGACTGCTAGCTGCGGGGAGGTCGCTCGGGGACGCCGGCCGATTGCGCCTCCCGGAACTTGGCGAGCCGCTCGCGAACCGCGTCGTCGCTCCGCGCGAGGATCGCCGCGGCGAAGAGAGCCGCGTTCTTGGCGCCCGACTTGCCGATGGCGAAGGTGGCGACCGGAATCCCACCGGGCATCTGAACGGTCGCCAGCAGGGCGTCGAGGCCGCCCAGGTCGGAGCCCGGGAGGGGAACCCCCAGCACGGGAAGCATGGTGTGGGCAGCCGCGACACCGGCGAGGTGCGCGGCCATTCCCGCTCCCGCGATCACCACCTCGATCCCGTTCTGCTCGGCCGTCGCCAGGTACTGCGTGAGCCGCTGCGGAGTTCGGTGGGCGGAGATCACGCGCGCATCGCTGGCGATGCCGAGCTCCTCGAGCATCTTCTCCGCAGCCTGCATCACGCCCCAGTCGTTGGGGCTTCCCATGAGAATGGCCACTCGTGCACGCGTCTCGCTCACCCGGATCTCCTCGTCGGACGTGTCGAACCGTCAGTGTAGGTGGCCCGAACGCGATCGGATAGCCTATGGCCGCCTCGGGAGGTTCGCTCGTGTCCGCTCTCAGCGCACTCTGTGGAATCATCCTCCATCCGGCAGGCCACACGCGCTCACCGGCTATGCACAATGCCGCCTACGCTGCACTCGGGATCGACGCCTACTATGCCACCTTCGACGTGCCCGAGTCCCGCCTCGACGACGCGATACGCGGCGTCCGGGCCCTGGGGCTCCGCCAGCTATCGGTCTCGATTCCGCACAAGGTGCGCATCCTCGATCTGGTCGATGCCGTCGATGAGACCGCGGCGCGAATCGGAGCAGCCAACACGATCGTCCGCGATGGCGATCGCCTGTGCGCCTCCAACACGGACTGGTTGGGAGCCGTACGCGCCCTGGAGGCGGTACGCCCGCTGAAGGGAGCGCGGTCCGTCGTGCTGGGCGCGGGAGGAACGGCCCGCGCGGTCGTCTGGGGTCTACTGTCCCGGGGCGCGCGCGTCTCGGTGCTGAATCGGAGCGTGCCCCGGGCCGAGCTCCTCGCCTCCGAGCTCGGCGCCGAGCGGGCGGGGCCCCTGGAGGCGCTCGCCGACCTGCCCCACGACGTCCTGGTGAACACCACGTCCGTGGGCATGGAGGAGGACGTCTCGCCCGTGCCGGCCCGAGCCATCGACGCCGAGGCGGTGGTCCTGGATGCCGTCTACGCACCCGAGTGGACGCGGCTGCTTCGGGACGCTCGCGCGCGCGGGGCTCGCACGGTCTCCGGCCGCTGGTTGCTGGTCCATCAGGCGGTCGCGCAGCTGGAGGCCTGGGCCGGAAACATCGACCGCAAGGTCGCAGAACGCGTGATGGGAGACGCCTTCGGGCCTCAGCCGGCGTAGCCCCACTTCTGCTTGTTCGCCTCGATCTGCTCGGGAGAGGGCTTCTCCTTCTCCTCGACCTCAGGCACCGAGAAGTCGTCCTTGGCGTCCACGCACTTGGCGTTGAGGGCGATGTCCTCCTGGAACACGTCGGGCACCTGCTCGTCCTCGAAAATCGCCTCCCAAGGGCACTCGGGCTCACAGACACCGCAGTTGATGCACTCTTCGGGGTCGATGTAGAGCTGGTTGGGAAACGTCTGGGCGTCGCTCCCGTCGTAGCCGTAGATGCAGTCGACCGGACAGACCTCGACGCAAGCCTGATCCACGCAGTCCCGGCACAGTCTCGTGATCACCCAGGCCATTCGATCCCTTCCGAATGTGGTGAATGTGGTGAATGCGGTGTTGAACGTCGGTCACACCCTCGAGCTGCCGTAAGAGACGTGCTCGAGAGCCCCGCAATGGGAGGGCGAGGATAGCCGCAGGCTCGCGCAGGTCGCTACTTGAGCTTCGTCTCTTTGTACACGACGTGCTTGCGGACGACCGGATCGTACTTCTTCAGCTCGATCTTGCCGGGCGTGTTCTGCTTGTTCTTGGCTGTGGTGTAGAAGTGGCCCGTGCCTGCGGACGACTCGAGCTTGATCTTCTCGCGCTTGCCCTTCTTCGCCATGGGTATCCCTACTTCCGCGAAGGATCGGGCACCCGGGCACCGCTCTTGGCGAAGACCCGGACCCTTCCCCCGTCCTCGTTCCGCTGAATGCGCACTCGGCTCGGCTTCCCGCTCTCCGAATCGACGAGCATCACGTTCGACGCGTGGATGTAGCCCTCGCGTTCGAGGATCCCACCGCCGCGCGCGGCCTTGCGTCCCGGCTTCAGATGCAGCTTCTGCATGTGGACCTTCTCCACGCGAACGCGGTCGGCATCGACCGACATCACCCTTCCCTGCTTGCCCCGGTACTTGCCCGAGATCACCTGGACGGTGTCCCCGACGTGTAGAGTTCGACTCATCGTACTTGTGCTGCCTCCGAGAGGCGCATAGGAGTGCGCCAGCCCGGCTGGCCCGTCAAGCCCCCCCGCGGGAAAAGCGAGTCGCGATCCTGGCCGCGGCGGGCCAAAGGACGGATATTCGGTCCGTGGCTCGCCGGCTCCTCCTCCTCTGCGCCGCACTCCTGGCCGGCCTGGCTGCCTGCTCGCTCTGGCCGGAGCGTTACGCGGTCAACGCTCCGATGCTGCACCAGATGTACGGATGGTTCGGGGCCAGCACCCCGTCAGCGGAGGCATTCGGGACGCGCATTCGCGCGACCGACGGCTTCGCGATCGGGCTGTTCGCCGAGGACCTGCCGGGCGTCCGGTTCCTGCGACCCCTGCCGAACGGGGCGATTCTCGCGAGCACCCCGCGCAGCGGGACCGTCTGGCTCCTCGCCGGGGACGCGGACGGCGATGGCCGCTCGGATTCCCGACGACCGCTGCTCGAGTACCTGAACCGTCCCCACGGTCTGGAGGTGCACGAAGGCTGGCTTTACGTCGCCGAGGGAGACGGCGTCGGACGGGTCGCGATCGACGAGAACGGGGAGCTCCTCGGTGAGTACGAGCGCGTCGTCTCCGATCTCCCGTCCGGAGGGAACCACTGGACGCGAACGGTGCGGATCGGGCCAGACGGTTGGATGTACGTGTCCGTCGGATCGAGCTGCAACGTGTGCCTCGAGGAGGACGAGCGGCGGGCCGCCATCCTGCGTTTCCGTCCCGACGGCGGCGAGGGACAGATCTACGCGACTGGGCTGCGCAACAGCGTGGGCTTCGACTGGCAACCCGGAACCGGCGAGCTCTACGCCACCGACAATGGACGGGATCTGCTCGGCGACGACTTCCCCCCCTGTGAGCTCAACCGCATCGTCGAAGGAGGGTTCTACGGCTGGCCGTTCGCGAACGGAGATCGGGTCCCGGATCCCGACCTGGGTCCCGGCCACGAGCAGCAGGCCGAGGAATCGATTCCTCCCGCGCACTCCTTCCGGGCGCACAACGCGCCGCTCGGCATGGTGTTCCTGCGCAATCCATCGCTGCCCCCCGAATACCGAGGAGCCGCGCTGGTCGCCCTGCACGGCTCGTGGAATCGGACGTCGAAGGACGGCTACAAGGTCGTCTCACTGCACTGGACTGAGACCGGAGCGATCGAAGAGCGGGATTTCATCGTCGGCTTCGAAAAAGACGAGGAGGTGATCGGGAGACCCGTCGACGTCGCCGAGGCAGTCGACGGAACCCTTTACGTCTCCGACGACTATGCCGGCGCCGTGTACTGGGTCCGAGCCACGCGCTGAGTGCCGTGGCGCCGCCGGAAGGCCGCCTGGCTCAGGGCAGGTCGGCGGCACCCGCGGCGAAGATGAACGGGCTCGCGTCCACCACCTGCAATGACCGCTCTCCGATCATGACCAGATGGCGCCCCTCGACGTCGATGCGCTCGCGAGGAATAACGTCGACGGAGTCCACGATACGTTCACCATTGGGGTCGGTCACCTGAAGACCGCGCGGTCCGAGCAAGAATAGCCGCTCTCCGACCACCGCAGCGTCGCGAACCCGGCCGGACTCGGTTCCACCGATGCGTGATCGCAGCCTCGGCTGTCCGGAACGGAGGTCCACCCACACCGCATCCCTCGCTCCGAGGACCACCGCGGTCCCTCCTTGGGCGCGAACCCGCTGCGGAGCGAAGCCACGACCGAGTCGAAGCTCCGACTCGACCCGACCGTTCCTCAGCTGGGCGAGCGTAGCCGCGTAGAGAGCGACACCGTCGGTGAACAGGACTCGCTCGCCATAACGCGCCATTCCGAAGACTTCGCGCGGGACCAGAGTCTGCACCTGGGATGGCGCGCTCCCCAGAAGCAGAAGACCCCGGTTCGTAGCCGCCAGCCAGGAGCCACCGAGTGCTTCCGCGTCGCGAACCGAACCGACGACCTCGCGGCCAAAGGAAACCTCGCGACGGGTCTCATCGCCGTCGAGCTGAACGATCTCGATCCCGTCCGGACCGAACAGCGCCACCTGCGAGCCGTCCACATTCACGCCGGAGAACTTGGCCAGGTCGCGCTTGCGCCGATACTCGCCCAGGCGAACCGGCGCCTCCGGATCGCTCAGCTCCAGCACCTCGAAGTCGCCGTCACCAAAGAGAACGACCGCGCGGTCACCGACCACCTTCACCGCAACGACCGGTTTGTCGAACTGCTGCGGAGGCCGCGCCGCGGCCTGGTTGCCCCAACGCGCGACGGGAATGAAGAACGCGCCGTCCAGCTCCGCCCAGTAGCCCGACTGGGAACCCGGCCCGAAAAGGATCGAGACATCGTCACGCCGCACCGAGAGCGGGACCCGGTACTCGAAGACGTCGGACCAGATCGGGTCCTTCTCTCCGATTCGGCGCAGGTCCACCTCGGTCCGCGCGAGGACACCCGGCTCCGTGAACTGGCCCGCCTCGAGCTGGGTGGACATCTCGCGTTCCTCATGTGTTATGACGAGAATGGCGGGAAGTCCGAGCCGGCTGGCGTCCTCCTGACTCGCCACGGGCACGATGCGAAGATTTGCAGCCGAGTAGGCAGCAGCCGCACGATCCCGAAATACCCGCGCGACGCGATCTGCACCCGGTGTCGAGGAAGCGACACGGATCAGTAGAGCAACGCGCCCGAAGCTGTCCTGACCCTTCAGACGGACCGCCGCCACGCTTCGCTTCGCTTCCGCCGCGTAGTCGCTCTCGGGGTAGGTAGAGGCGAAGCGGGACAACGCGGCGAGGTCGCCCTGAAAGCCTTGCGCCTCGAGGTATTCGGCATTCCCGAGGGCGCGCTTTGCATTGGCGCCTGCCGGGAACTCCTCGAGGAACTTGCGGTAGGCCTCAGCGGTACCGATCGAACGGGCGTAGTCGAAGTAGGCATTTTCGACGTACGGGCGCAGCTCGGAGACGAGCTCCGGCGAACCGTATTTCTTGCGGAACTCATCGAATCCCGCTCGCGTCGGACGAAGCCGCAAGCGCGACAGTTCGAGGCGGGCTCGCGCCTCTTCGCTGAAGGAACTGTCGGGGTGCTCCTTGAGGAACTGATGGTAGGCGGAGATCGTGTCCTCGCTGCGAGCGTTTCGCCAAGCGGCGCCAACGCAGCCGGTCAGGACGGCGACGAATGCCAGAAGGATGGGGACGATTCGTTTGATCATTCCAAGGCTTCCCCCCTCCCCTTGCATCGGAGGGAGGGCCCGGAGCCTTGAGTCCGATTCGAGTCGCCCGAGAAAACCGGGGCGAGAAGCCCCCTGGATCCCGACTCAGGCCTCGCGGACGAGCCTTGCGCGGCCAGAGCCCAGTTCGAAAGACGAAGCGGCGCCGGTCCGAAGACCGGCGCCGCTCAAGGGGTCCCACCGTCGCGCTACTCTCCCACCGGGAAGCCCGGCAGTACCATCGCCGAAGCAGGACTTAACTTCCGTGTTCGGAATGGGAACGGGTGTGGCCCCTGCTCTATGGACGGTGGGAAAAGGAAGATCGGCAGCCATCGACAGCCGAATATCTTTCTGGGTCCGCGACCGATGCGCAGCGCGCAGTGTGGTCAAGCCTCACGGGCGATTAGTACCGGTCAGCTCCACGCATTGCTGCGCTTCCACCTCCGGCCTATCGACGTCCTAGTCTCGGACGACCCTTCAGGGAACCGAAGTTCCAGGGAGATCTCGTCTTGGGGTGGGCTTCCCACTTAGATGCCTTCAGCGGTTATCCCATCCGAACTTGGCTACCCGGCGGTGCCGCTGGCGCGACAACCGGCACACCATATGTTCGTCCATCCCGGTCCTCTCGTACTAGGGACAGATCCCCTCAAATCTCCTACGCCCACGGCGGATAGGGACCGAACTGTCTCACGACGTTCTAAACCCAGCTCGCGTGCCACTTTAATCGGCGAACAGCCGAACCCTTGGGAGCTGCTTCACCCCCAGGATGTGACGAGCCGACATCGAGGTGCCAAACCTCCCCGTCGATGTGAACTCTTGGGAGAGATAAGCCTGTTATCCCCGGCGTACCTTTTATCCGATGAGCGATGGCCCTTCCATGCGGAGCCACCGGATCACTAAGACCTGGTTTCCCACCTGCTCGACTTGTAGGTCTCGCAGTCAAGCTCCCTTTTGCCTTTGCACTCTACGGCTGGTTTCCAATCAGCCTGAGGGAACCTTTGCGCGCCTCCGTTACTCTTTGGGAGGCGACCGCCCCAGT